>VOFL01000101.1_pt1 | contig 162231 bp, 122 predicted proteins | sample 5384111 | NCBI WGS metagenome assembly VOFL01 (sample SAMN12384731, study PRJNA508395) | synthetic metagenome | isolation source: mock microbial community "Gut Microbiome Whole cell Mix" consisting of 8.3%...
ACGTCGCTCAAACGCAGTTCAACCAGATATCCACCCTGCACGGGAAGCAGTTCCGGTTCATCCTTCTTATGTTCGGTCGGCGTGGTTTCACGTGAAACACTCCCCTGCTGCTCGCCCTGTTCGGAAGCTGGCTGAGCGGTGGAGCCGAAGAACATGTCCGCGGGATGCGCGCTTTCGTTCAACGAAATCGACGGCATGCTGGCACGACGATGCTGGTTTTTCTTGGTTGTTTCACGTGAAACAGCATGCTTCATCCCCTGCACGGCGTTCACCGATGCCTGTGCGGTAGCGGACGCGCTCTTGGATTCCACATGCTCATCAGTCTTGGAAGCCTTGACTTCTTTGGCGGCAGCGGCAGGCGCCGCATGCTCCTGATGCTGCGGCTCCCCCGGAAGAGAAGGAAACAGTGCGCCAAGACCTTTACCCAAACGCGACTTAGTTGCCATGATCAGTTCTCATTCCTTCTTGCATCGATTGCCTGCAGCACCGTATCGGAACGACGCGAAAGTTCCAGCGCGGCTTCGCAGTACGCGATCGCACCCATGCCCTTGGGGTCGTATGCGATCACGCTTTGGTTGAAGCTTGGCGCTTCGGAAATCTTCACCGTGCGCGGAATGGTGGTGTCGAGCACGATTGTCGGATAGTGCTTCTTCACTTCCCCATGCACTTCGCGGCTCAGCAGCGTGCGCTTGTCGTACATGGTGATGAGCATCGTGGAGACCAGCAGCGACGGATTGTAATGTTCCTGCACCAGTCCGATGGTGTTGATGAGCTGGCCCAAACCTTCCAAGGCGTAATACTCGGCCTGAATCGGAATCAGCATTTCGTGCACGGCGCACATGGCGTTGATCACCAGCAGACCCCAGGCTCGGCGGGCAGTCGATGATCACGTAATCGTAATGCTCTTCGCTGGTGGCGAGGAACTCGTCCACCGCGTTCTTCAGCAGCGAGTTGCGATCCGCCATGTCGGCGACCTCAAAAGTTCGGCGCCACTCAAATCGATGGATGCGGGGACCACGTCGAGGTTGTCGAAATCAGGGCACGTGCACTTGACTTCCGCGATGCGCTTGCGTCCTTCGATGACGTCATACACCGAAGGCTGACCGGAGGCGTGCGGGGCACCCAATGCCGTGGAGGCGTTGCCCTGCGGATCCATATCAATAAGCAGGACCTTGCATCCGAAACGGGCCAAGGCCGCGGACAGGTTCACCGCGGATGTGGTTTTGCCGACGCCACCTTTCTGGTTGGCGACTGCGATCAGGCGCGTTTGGGCCGGCTTCGGGCAGACCGCATGCTCCAATGCCTTGTATCGCGTCGATTCATCAGCGATTTGCGCGCCTACGGGGGATGTCGAGCCTTCGAAGATTCGCTTGATGGTTTCCGTGGCGGATTCCATCGACGTCAAATTGTCTGGTTCTTCAGGTCCAGTCATGAACTAGCCTTCCTATACATATTCAACAATCAAGTTTCATCATTTGGGTGGACAGATTTTCACCTGTTCACGGCCATGTGCACCATTGTGAACAACGGTGGATAGTTGGTGGATAACTCATCCGACCACCCAAAAGTTATCCACAGAACAATCGTTGCAATTCCAAGCTTCTTCAAGATGCTTCGTAACACATTTCCGCGATTGTGGATACTGTGGATAACTCACGCGATTTTGTGGATAACTTATCGCTCGTCCACCATCAGCACATGCGTCGGTTCCAGACCCGGACCGACCTCGGCCTCCACCACGCGGGGATGGATACCGCCGTTTTTGGAGATCTCTTTGGTGGCCTTGACGATTTCCTCCTGCGCGGATCGTCCTTTCAGGGCAACCAGCCGTCCGCCTTTGTCCAGCAACGGCAGCGTCCATCCGGATAGTTTGGTCATCGGCGCGACCGCACGGCAGGTCACCACGGCAAACGGATGCCTGACCGGGATGGGATTTCCGTCGAGATCGACGGCATCCTCTCCCCTGCCCTTCCGGCCACCGTTCGAACCGCGGACGGCTTCGATTACGGCGTTGGCTCGGGAGCGCACTATCGAGACATTGTCCAATCCCATTTCGTCAACGCACTCATGAAGCCATTCGATACGGCGTTCCATCGGTTCCACCAAAGTGAACTGGTGGTCCGGCAGGCAGGCGGCCGCCACGATACCGGGGAATCCTCCACCACTGCCGATATCCGCCACCGTCTTGAATTGCCTCTTGGCCGTTGCTTCACGGATGAACGGTACGATGGCCGCGGAGTTCAGAATATGCCGTTCCCAAATAATACCGACATCGCGTGGCCCTATCAGCCCGCGCGGCTCTCCTTCCGCAGCAAGTTTCACGTGAAACACCTTCAACTTGCCCAATGCATCGCCAAGCACTTCCTCAAGAATCGGCGACCCATCCAATTCGTCATTCACATCACTCATGCACACCATCCTAATCTACAGGCATCAAAAAGCGCCGCGAGAAACTCGCGACGCTTCATGTTTCACGTGAAACTATTTCAGGCTTCGTCGATCTCGTCGGCGTCATCGGCTGCGGAAGCCTTGACGTACACCGTGACGTAACGATGCGGTTCTTCGCCATGGGACCGAGACTTCATGCCTTCCTCGCGCACCACATCATGGATGATCTTGCGTTCGAAGGAGTTCATCGGCTTCAGGTCCACCGGCTCGCCAGTCTCGCGCGCCTCGTCGATGGCATCCAGCGCAAGGTCGTGCAGGCGCTGGCGCTTGCGCTTCAGATAGCCGTCCACGTCCACGATGAGGTGGGACCGCTCGCCGGTCTTCTGTTGTACGGCGAGTCGGGTGAGCTGCTGCAGGGCGTCCACGACTTCGCCGTTGCGTCCGATCAGATGTTTGATGTCGGTGTCGTCGTCGGCAACGATCTGCACGGTCGGACGGTTGTTGCGCACGCCCATTTCGATATCGCCCTCGTAGTCGACGATGTCAAGCAATCCTTCAAGGTAATCGGCAGCGATGTCAGCTTCGTCATTGAGCTGATCGATGGTTTTCTCAGCATCCTGCGCCATGGTGTTTTACTCCTTTGAGCGGGGTTCGTATTATTTCAAGTCTACTGAAAGTCTACTGAAAGTCTACTGATTGGGTTGTATCATATGGGCGATTCGCCCGATACAAAAGCGGTGTGTCCTGCGTTTCACGTGAAACACAGGACACACACTTGATGTTATTTCTTCTTCTTCTTTTTGCGGCTTGGCTGCTGACGCTGGAAGCCGTTCTTTTCCTTCGCCTCCGCGGCCTTCTTGGCTTTCTGCAGCTCCTCCTCTTCGAGGGACGGCAGACCGGCCTTGGCGCGGCGGGCGTTCTCGTGGGCGTGGTCGCGCTTTTCCTTCGCTTCGGCGGCCGGGGATCCCGGAGTCGGGAAGACGTGGATCTGCCAGACGGAACGCAGCAGGTTGCAGATGTTGTTGGTCAACCAGTACACCAGCACTGCGAACGGCATGGCGACGCCGGAGAAGATGTACATGATCGGGAACATCCACAGCATCATCTTCTGCATCATTTCAGTCTGCTTGTTCGCAGCGCTCTGGGCCATGTTGCGCTTCATGCTGTTGTACTGCATGAGCCACAGGCAGAAGCACATCAACGCCACGAAGATGCCGATGATGATCTTGCCGTGGATGTCGGCGGTGGTGAAGTTCTCGGCCACGTTCACGCCGAACACGTTGGTGGAGGTGAACTGCTTGGCGGTGGCGATGTCGAAGGCGCCGAGGCCGGAACCGTTCCTGAACTTGCCACGGGCGATGTATGGAATGGCCGACAGGGTGTAGAACATGCACATGAACACAGGACCCTGCACGAACATAGGCAGCATCGACGTGCAGCCGCCCATCGGGTTCGCGTCGTTGTCCTGGTAGAGCTTCATCATCTCGCGTTGCAAAGCCTCTTTGCTGGCGGGATCGTTCTTGCCTTTGTACTTGTTTTGGATGCGCTGCATCTTGGGCTGCAAAACGGCCATCTGGGCCTGCATCTTGCGCATGCCCTTCATGGACTTGTAGAACAGCGGGAACACGCACGCCTGGACCACAATCACCAGGAACACGATGGACATGACCCACGAGAAACCGATCTCGTTCATGCCCAGCATCACCATGAATCGGTGGAATCCGGCCATAATCTGCGTCATGAGCCACTCGACGGGGTACAGGAGCTTGTACAGCCAGCCCCAGAAACCACTATCGAGGAGGAATTGATCTTGATTCATTACAGGCCATTCTCCTTATCGCCTATAGGTTCATCTACATCCAGAGGCGTGAGACGAGGCTCCTCATGTGCCTTCGACCACGAACATCTGTAAAACAAGGAATAGAGCTGTGGAACGTCGTCGATTCCTCCACGGTTCCACTGGTTGCAACGAAGAAGGCGTAATAACGCAAGAAGGCCACCTTTAAGGCAGCCAAATCGTTCAATCGCCTGAATCGCATAACTGGAGCAGCTGGGATAATACCGGCACCGAGGTGCGGTATGGGCGGAAATATGTTTCTGATACCAGCGGATGAGCCGCACCATCCAATTGCGATGATGCCCCTTGCTCATTGTCGGGAAGCGGTTTTACGTTTCACCGCTTCGAAACACGATGCCATCTGCTGCTCAAGCGACAGGAAATCGGCACGTGCGGCACTTGGCTTGGCACGCAACACGATATCGCAGGATTCAGGTAATAGTGATTCGTACTTTCGTGCAAGCACACGGAAACGCCTTTTCACGGCGTTGCGCGTGACCGCGTTGCCAACAGCTTTGGAAACGGCCAAGCCGACACGGCGGCCTTGCACCGTCGCTGTATCGCCCGTTACGACATCGTCGTGCATCAGATAATGCACGACGATGTCTTCTCGCGATACCCTACGACGGCGTTTGAGCACCGCAACAAAATCGCGATGGCTTTTCAGCCGTTCCACCGCTCTATGCCACTAAAAAATCAGGCAGCGAGGGACTTGCGGCCCTTGGCGCGGCGACGGTTGATCAGAGCGCGGCCTGCGCGGGTGCGCATGCGCTGACGGAAACCGTGCTTCATGTGGCGACGGCGGTTGTTCGGCTGGAATGTCCTCTTCATAATTAATGCTCCCGGTGTTTTTAGCCATGCCAAGGCACGGCTCCTCATGAGTCAAGCTCTACTAAATTACTCTGACCCCTGAACAGATTGTCGCGTCGTCCATTTTTCTTCACATTTTCATGGGGATTCCCCGCATAAAACAATCCACATAATCGTTGCGATTCCGCCGAATTCCCCCACAAAAGTTATCCACAAACTACAACAATGTTATTCACATTTCAATCTTTTCAACACGCACGCCGGTGGATAACTCGGGGAAAAGAGAGTACAAATATACAGTTGCACATCAGTGGTACGTCTGTCGAGAAAGGATTATCCGTGGCTGATAACACGACAACAGATCCTCTCGAGCAGGCTCGTGGGGTGTGGTCCGACGCTTTGGCCCTGCTGCACCAGAATCCGTCGCTGTCCGTACGTGACAAAAGCTGGCTGGAGAACGTCTATCCCGAAGGCATGTGGGGTCCGACCATCATGCTGTGCGTGCCCAGTGAGGCGGCTCAGCAGGCTTTGCAGACCGAATTGAACAAGCCGTTGATGGAGGCGTTGCGCGAATCCGCCGAACAGGACATCTTCCCCGCCTTCAAAATCGTTGAAATGAAGCCGAAAACGGAGGAACAGCCGGAGGAAACCTATCCGCGCTTCTCCCCCGCGAAATCGCCGGCGAAGTCCCCTGCGAACGAGACGATGCAGGGCCAGTTGCCGATTCCCGCGACGATGCCGCCGGAACAGGACCATTTCCAGAGCGGCCAGAACAGGCCGCTGCTCGACCCCGAAACGCATTTGAACAAGAACGCCACCTTCGACACCTTCGTGCCCGGCGATTCCAACCGTTTCGCACGTACCGTGGCGCTGGCCGTGGCGGAGGGTTCCGGCCATGATTTCAATCCGTTGTGTATCTACGGAGGCTCCGGCCTGGGCAAAACCCATTTGCTGAACGCCATCGGCAACTACGCGCTGGTCAAGGACCCCAATCTGAAGGTCCGCTACGTCACCAGTGAGGAATTCACCAACGAATTCATCGAGGCTCTGGCCGATACGAACCAAAGTTCCGGCCAGATCAAGGAATTCAACCGCCGCTACCGCGAGGTCGACGTGCTGCTCATCGACGATATCCAGTTCCTGAGCGGCAAGGACGCGACCCTTGAGCAGTTCTTCCACACGTTCAACACCCTGCATCAGGCCAACAAGCGCATCGTGATCGCCTCCGATGTGCCGCCGAAGGACCTGCAGGGCTTCAACGAACGTCTGATCTCCCGCTTCGAATCGGGCCTGACCGTGGACGTCAAACCGCCGGATCTGGAGACGCGAATCGCCATTCTGCGCATGATCGCCACCATGAACGGCTCCAATATTCCCAACGACGTGTTCAACCTGATCGCGGAACGGTTCACCGAGAACATCCGCGAGCTGGAAGGCGCGCTGAACCGTGTGACCGCCATGGCGTCGCTGAGCAACCAGCCGGTCACCAAAGCCCTTGCGGAGCAGACTTTGCAGGACTTCTTCACCACCGACGTGGAGATCAAGCCCGCGGACATCATCACGCAGGTGGCCAAGTACTTCTATTTGACGTTCGACGACATCGTCGGCCGTTCGCGTACCAAGAAGATCGCGCTGGCACGCCAGATCGCCATGTATCTGGTACGCGAGCTGACCAGCATGAGCCTCAACGACATCGGCCTGGTCTTCGGCGGCAAGGACCACACCACCGTGATGCACGCGTATACGCGCATCAACGACGAGATGCAGGAGAAGCAGGAGATCTACAACTACGTGACCGAGTTGACTCTGCAGCTCAAGCAGCGTTCCAACGACAAGTAACGGAAGCAACCACAACAAACGGCGTATTTCCAACGGTTTTCCTTAGGCTGGTAAATTATTTACCAGCCTTTTTACTATCCGCGTGACACGCCCGGACATAATTTCTTGTACATCGAGTTTTCCACATACATATCCACATTTCGGGGAAAGGTCTGTGGAAAAGCCGTTGGAAACACGGAAAACGGCAGTGGATGACTCGTGGATTATTCACAGTGAATTGTGGATAAGTTTTGCGCGGCCATGAGCCTGTGGATAACCCATGCTCTTATCCACATTCGACTCAGAAGTTATCCACAGGTGACGTCTCGTACTGAAGCGTTGCTGCACTTGGGCTACGCGAGCTTATCCACACTATCCACAGGGCTTATTATTACGAAAGTACGTTTTTCTTACTTTCATCGTCATTCTCGTAATGCGGGGAATTCCCCACGCTTTCGTCGTCGTTGCTCTTATCGCTAGAATGGCATGTGGATCGAACGAAACGAGGAATACCCCATGAAAGTCGAAGTCAATTCCCAAGCTCTTGCCGATGCCGTGGCATGGACCACACGTGTCATCGACGCACGTCCCGCAACCCCGATTCTGGCGGGCATCCGTCTGGAAGCCATTGACGGCACACTCCAGCTTTCCGCCTTCAACTACGCCATTTCCGCACGCCACCACATCGAAGCCGGCGTGGACGAGGCCGGTAGCGTTCTGGTGCTGGGCAAACTGCTTGCCGACATCACCAAGTCGCTGCCCGCTGCGAAAACCTATCTTTCCACCGATGGTTCCACGATGACCATCACGTCGGGCAAGTCGACCTTCACCATGCAGCTCATGCCGGAAAGCGAATATCCGGATCTGCCCGTGGTGCCGACGAAACTGGGTCAGGTGGACTCCCCCACCTTCGCTCAGGCCGTCAACCAGGCGTCCGTCGCGGTCTCCCGTGAGGAGAACCGTCCGGTGCTCACCGGCATCCGCGTCCAGTTCCAGGGCGACAAGGTCATCATGAGCTCCACCGACCGTTTCCGTCTGGCCCGTTCCAGCTTCACCTGGACGCCGGAGGATGCGACCATCAGCACCACCGCTTTGGTCCGTGGCTCGCTGCTGCGCGACATGGCACGTTCGCTGGACGAGCATCAGAACGTCACCATCGATTTCGATGCGGACAACCCGTCCCTGCTGGGCTTCGAGAACGCCGGCCGCGTGTCCACCTCCCAGCTCATCGACGGCGAATTCCCGGCCGTTGACCGCCTGTATGCCGATGAATACCCGATTCATGCCGTCATCAACAAGCAGGCCCTCATCGACGCCATCAAGCGCGTTTCGCTGGTCGCCGAACGCAACGCCCCGATCCGCATGGTCTTCTCCGGCCAGGAGCTGACGCTGTCGGCCGGCACCGCCGACGAAGCACAGGCGAAGGAGATTCTCGACATCGACATGGACGGCGAGGACATCACCGTGGCGTTCAACCCCTCCTATCTGGTCGACGGCCTGAGCGCCATCAGCGAGCCGTTCGTGCGCATGAAGATGACCACCGCGGTCAAGCCCGTGGAATTCAACGGCCAGCAGGAAGCGGATTCCGACGAATCCATGGACTACCGTTACCTGCTCGTTCCGATGCGCTTCAACAACTGATTTCGTTCCACCTGTGGCCCGGACGGCAAGTTCCCGTCCGGGCCACCATGCCATCACCTTCAAGGAATCCCGGTTTTCATGCATATCTCCCGTCTCGCGCTCGACCATTACCGGTCATGGGACCATTGCGTGCTTGATTTCGAACCGGGAATCAACATTCTCCAAGGCTCGAACGGCCTAGGGAAAACCAATATCGTGGAAGCCGTGGAAGTGCTGTCCACCGGCTCCAGCCACCGCACCTCGTCATCGCTGCCGCTGGTCGAAAAAGGCCACCCTTCCGCCACTGTCCGGGCCAACGTCGAAGATGCGGGCGAACAGCGCACATATGAGATCACCATCGCCGCGCGAGGCGCCAACAGGGCGCGCGTGGACGGCGGAAAATCGCAATATATGAGGGATATCGTGGGTTGGGTCCCCTCCGTGTCCTTTACCCCCGAAGACCAGCGGTTGGTGTCTGGCGATCCGGCCACCCGACGGAACTTCCTCAACCAGGCGGCTTCGCTGCTGTTGCCCCGTTATGCGCAGTCGTTGCAACAGTTCACGCACGTTGCCAAACAGCGTGCCGCATTGCTCAAACAGCTGTCCGACGGCTCCGGCATCGATCCCGAATACGGGCGTCAGGCCGTGCTGAGCGGTCTGGAAGTGTGGACCGGCCAATTCATCGCCCTCGGCGTGCAATTGACCAAGGACCGGAACGATGTGATCGGACTGCTGCGCGAGCCGTTCACCCGCATCTATGCTTCGTTGGCGGGCGAAGAGGAACAGGCCGACCTGGTGTATGAGCCGTCCTTCGACGAGGTGCTTCTGTTCGACGAGCCGGCCGCGGAAATCAGCCGTCATTTCCAACGCATCTACCCCGGCGAAGTGGCCCGTGGGCAGAATCTGATCGGACCGCAGCGCGATGATCTGACATTGCGGCTCAACGACATGCCAGCCCGCGAATTCGCTTCGAACGGCGAGATGTGGACAATGGCGTTGGCCCTGAAAATGGCGCTGTACGAAGTGGTTTCGGCGCAGCGCGACGTCAAGCCGATCGTGATACTCGACGATGTGTTCGCCCAGCTCGACGAGTCCCGTCGCGGGCAGATCCTCGACTTCGCGCGACGGCAGGACCAGGTGCTGATCACCGTCGCCGCGGCAAGCGATATTCCGCAAGGCGAGGCGCATGTCATCGACGTTGCCGCGCTGCGTGCGCAATCGCAGGAGACGGACGGCGATATCGCGGCGATGGCGGCCATGCTTGCCGCCGGACGTGGCGCGCAATCGCAAGGAATCGAGGCCGAATCCTAATGCCGAAACCACCAATCTGCGAACTGCTGAACCTCGACCAACGCAAACTGCCGGCCGAAGTGTTCGACCGCATCAGCGACCGTGCCGGGCGGCTCAAGGAACGCGAGGAACGCGCGCGCAAGGCGTGGGAAAGCTTCGGCAAACCCGGACGCGATCCGGAAACCGTCGGCAGCCTGTTCAATCTGCTGGCATCGAACGGCGCATGGATACCCCACCTCAAAATGGCGCAGATGCGCGACCATTGGGACCAGGTGGTGGGCGTGGAGAACGCGAAGCACTCCTACCCCGCCAGCCTGCGAGACGGCGTGCTGACGATACGTTGCGACAGCCCGGCCTGGACCACCACCCTGTCGTATATGACGCCGTTGCTGACGGACACCATCCGCAGGAAACTCGAAGGTCTGACCATCAATGAGGTGAGGGTCACCGGCCCGCAGAGCCAAGGGTTCAGCCGTGGGCGTATCTCAAGGAAGATTCGCTACTGAGGGCTATTGCGAAGTCGACTTACAATCGACCTCTCTGACAGGAGAGATCGATTGTGGCGCGCGTGAAACAGGCCGTTGCGACGGGGTTTACGGAGGTTTTCCGGCTCGTCGGACGCGTTCGGAACCATGCCGAAGCCGTTGAAAACCGTTGAATTCCAAGGACAAATGTCTATAGCGCGCTGTCCCCCTCCATGAGTAGAATATCCAGCAGTGTATGTAAACGCCTAGAAGGGGCCTTTATTTGCGTTCTAGGTGGTATCACCTGCGGAAATGACCCTTGATGGCGGGAAAAATGCAGGAAGGAATCTCTGTGGCAGACCTTGATGCGGATTCGCTGAACGAATCAGCTGAAAACACGCAGGAAGATCAGATTCAGGATCAGATCCAGAACGACCAGCTCGAAGATGCGCAACTTGACGATTCGCTGTCTCCGGAACACTACGACGCGTCCGATCTGAGGGTGCTGGAAGGCCTTGAGGCGGTGCGTATCCGCCCGGGCATGTATATCGGCTCCACCGGCCCTCGCGGCCTGCACCATCTGGTGTATGAGATCGTCGACAACTCCGTCGACGAGGCGCTTGCCGGCTACGCGTCGCACATCGAAGTGACGATTCTGCCGGACGGCGGCGTGCGTGTGGTGGACGACGGCCGAGGCATCCCGGTCGACGAAGTGCCGGGTGAAGGCATCTCCGGTGTCGAAACCGTGATGACCAAGCTGCACGCTGGCGGCAAGTTCGGTGGCGGCGGCTACGCGGTTTCCGGCGGCCTGCACGGCGTGGGCATCTCCGTGGTGAACGCGCTGTCCACCCGCGTGGACATCGAAGTGCGCCGTCAGGGCTTCCACTGGACCCAGACCTACATCGACCAGAAGCCGACCGCGCGTCTGCTCAAGGGCAAGCCGATGGAGGAAGGCGAGTCCACCGGCACTTCCGTGACCTTCTGGGCCGATGGCAAGATCTTCGAAACCACCACCTACGATTTCGAGATCCTGCGCAACCGCTTCCAGCAGATGGCGTTCCTGAACAAGGGCCTGAAGATCTCCCTGACCGACCTGCGCGAGCCCGACCAGGCCGGCGACGAGGTTTCCGGCGAGGAATCCGAAACCGAAGACAAGTTCCAGACCGTCACCTACCAGTACAACGACGGCATCAAGGACTACGTCGACTACCTGGTGAAGTCCCGCAAGGCCACCCCGGTCGAACCGGACGTCATCGACTTCGAGGCCGAGGACCTGAAGATCGGCATCTCCGCGGAAATCGCCATGCAGTGGACCACCGCGTATTCCGAAGCCGTGCACACCTTCGCCAACACCATCTCCACCACCGAAGGCGGCACCCATGAGGAAGGCTTCCGCGCCGCGCTGACCTCGCTGGTCAACCGTTACGCCCGCGAGAAGAACATCCTCAAGGACAAGGACGAGAACCTGTCCGGCGACGACGTGCGCGAAGGCCTGACCGCCGTCGTGTCCGTCAAGCTCACCAACCCGCAGTTCGAAGGCCAGACCAAGACCAAGCTCGGCAACTCCGAAGCGAAGACCTTCGTGCAGCGCGTCATGACCGACAAGCTCGGCGACTGGTTCGACGCCCACCCGAACGAGGCCAAGAACATCATCCAGAAGGCCATCGAGGCCTCCCGTGCGCGTCTGGCCGCCAAGAAGGCACGTGAGAACACCCGCCGCAAGTCGATCTCGAATCGGCCGGCATGCCGGACAAGCTCAAGGACTGCCAGTCCAACAACCCCGAAGAATGCGAGCTGTTCATCGTGGAGGGTGATTCCGCAGGCGGCTCCGCCATCCAGGGACGCAACCCGATCACGCAGGCCATCCTGCCTCTGCGAGGCAAGATCCTCAACACCGAGCGCGCAAGCCCTGGACCGCATGATGAAGTCGGACACCATCGAATCGCTGATCACCGCCGTCGGCGGCGGCTACGGCGAGGACTTCGACCTCAACAAGGTGCGCTACCACAAGGTCATCATCATGGCCGATGCAGATGTGGACGGCGCGCATATCGCAACCCTGAACCTGACGCTGTTCTTCCGCTACATGCGTCCGATGATCACCGCCGGCTACGTGTACGTGGCCATGCCGCCGCTGTACCGCCTCAAGTGGACCAAGGGCCCGCACGACTTCGTGTACACCGACGCCGAACGCGACCGCGTGCTCGCCGAAGGCAAGGCCGCGGGCCGCCAGCTGCCGAAGGGCGAAGGCATCCAGCGCTACAAGGGTCTGGGCGAGATGAGCTACCAGGAACTGTGGGAGACCACCATGGATCCTGACCATCGCATTCTGAAGCAGGTGCAGATCGAAGACGCGGCCGCGGCCGACGAGACCTTCTCCATGCTCATGGGCGACGAAGTCGAACCACGTCGTCTGTTCATCCAGCGCAACGCACGCAACGTCAGCTGGATCGACGCGTAAACGCGTAGGGTTTCGCAGGACTTCAAAGCAAGGATTAGAAATTGGCAGACGAAAACAACAGCAACGAAGACGGCCAGTTCGTGCCTGACGGCTCCATGGAACCGTTGAGCCCGCAGGAGGCCGACAACACCGATTATGGCCTGATGGTCGGCGAACGCGTCCAGAAGAAGGATCTGCAGCAGGAAATGCGCGAATCCTATCTGGCGTACGCCATGTCCGTCATCGTCGATCGTGCCCTTCCGGACGTGCGAGACGGCATGAAGCCGGTGCACCGCCGCGTGATCTACGCGATGTACGACGGCGGCTACCGCCCTGACCGCGGCTACTCCAAGTGCGCACGCGTCGTCGGCGAAGTCATGGGCAAGTACCATCCGCACGGCGATTCCGCCATCTACGACACGTTGGTGCGTATGGCGCAGTCGTGGTCGATGCGATACACGCTCGTCGACGGCCAGGGCAACTTCGGCTCCCCCGGCGACGACCCGGCAGCCGCAATGCGTTACACGGAATGCCGTATGGCGCCGCTCGCCATGGAAATGGTGCGTGACATCGACAAGGACACCGTCGATTTCCTGCCGAACTACGATGGCAAGACGCAGGAGCCGACCGTGCTGCCGGCCCGCTTCCCGAACCTGCTGTGCAACGGCTCGTCCGGCATCGCCGTCGGCATGGCGACCAACATTCCTCCGCACAACATGCGCGAGGTGGCAGAAGGCGTGCATTGGGCGCTCGACCATCCGGACGCGAGCCGTGAGGAACTGCTCGACAACCTGATCCGCATCATCAAGGGACCGGACTTCCCTACCGGCGCCACGATTCTCGGCCATAAGGGCATCGAACAGGCGTACCGTACCGGCCGTGGCCTCATCACCATGCGAGCCGTGGTGAACACCGAGGAGATCAAGGGCCGCATGTGCCTCGTGATCACCGAACTGCCGTACCAGGTCAACCCGGATCGTCTGGTCGTGTCCATCCGCGAAGCGGTGCGCGACGGCAAGATCCAAGGCATCGCCGACATGCGCGACGAAACCTCCGGCCGTACTGGCCAGCGCCCTCGTGCTCGTGCTCAAGCGCGACGCCGTGCCGAAGGTCGTGCTCAACAACCTGTACAAGCATTCCCAGCTGCAGCAGACCTTCGGCGCGAACATGCTGGCACTGGTCGACGGTGTGCCGCGCACGCTGTCCCTGGATGCGTTCATCCGTCATTGGGTAAACCACCAGCTCGAAGTCATCGCACGCCGTACCGCCTACCTCAAGCGCGAGGCCGAGGAACGCGACCACATCCTGCAGGGCTATCTGAAGGCCCTTGACATGATCGATGAGGTCATCGCCCTCATCCGTGCCTCCGAGTCCGCGGAGACCGCCCGCACGGGCCTTATGGACCTGCTTGACGTGGACGAGGTGCAGGCCGACGCCATCCTCGCCATGCAGCTGCGCCGACTGGCCGCCCTGGAACGTCAGAAGATCCTCGACGAGCACAACGAGCTCATGCGCAAGATCGCCGACTACAACGACATCCTCGCCAAGCCGGAACGCCAGCGCAAGATCGTCGGCGACGAGCTGGACGAAATCGTCGCCAAGTATGGCGACGAACGCCGTACCAAGATTCTGCCGTACTCCGGCGAGATGAACGTCGAAGACCTGATCGCCGAAGAAAACGTGGTCGTCACCGTGACCCACTCCGGTTTCATCAAGCGCACCAAGGCCGACGAATACCGCGCGCAGCACCGCGGCGGCAAGGGCATCAAGGGCGCCAAGCTGCGCGAGGACGACGTGGTGGACCACTTCTTCCTGACCAGCACGCACAACTGGCTGCTGTTCTTCACCAACAAGGGCCGCGTGTACCGTCTGAAAGCATACGAGCTGCCGGAAGGCTCCCGCGATTCCAAGGGACAGCACGTGGCGAACCTGCTGCAGTTCGGCCCGGACGAGACGATCCAGACCGTGCTGTCGATTCCGAACTACGACGTGGCCAAGTACTTGGTGCTCGCCACCCGTTCCGGCAAGGTCAAGAAGACCGCGCTCGCCGAATACGACTCCCCGCGTCAGGGTGGTCTGATCGCGGTACGACTCATGACCGACGAGAACGGCGAGAACGCCGACGAGCTGATCGGTGCCGCGCTGTGCAACGCCGACGACGACATCATCCTCGTCTCCAAGCAGGGCATGAGCCTGAAGTTCGAAGCCAACGACGAGCAGCTGCGCCCGATGGGCCGCCAGACCGCCGGTGTGCAGGGCATGAAGTTCCGCGACGGCGACGAGCTTTTGGCCATGGATGTGGTGCAGGGCGATTCCGACAGGGATCTGCTCGTGGTCACCAACGAGGGCTTCGCCAAGCGCACCGCCATCAGCGAATACCGTCTGCAGGGCCGTAACGGCTACGGCGTCAAGGCCGTGCAGCTCGCCGAAGGCCGTGGCTCCCTGGTGGGTGCCGTGATCGTGGAGGAATCCGACCAGATCATGGCCATCATGAAGTCCGGCAAGGTCATCCGCTCCAACGTCGCCGAAGTCAAGCGCACCGGACGTACCACCCAGGGTGTGACGCTCGCCAAGCCTGACAAGAACGACGAAATCATCTCCATAGCACGTAACGAGGAGACCGACGAGGATGATGCCGAGCAGGCCGCCGCGGAAAACGGAGCAGTCCAGAACGACGCAGCCGCGCAATCGCAAGCCGAAACCACTACTGAAAACTCCGCTGAAACCGGTACGGAAGCCACTTCCGATGCCGGCGATGGCGAGAATGTAGAGGCCTGAGACACAGGCGGGGAATCGTCTGCGAAAACTGGTAGCCTCGGCTAGAAGTAGGCAAGATTCTGCAAGGAGCAACGATGAGCGAGAACAATGAAAGCCATCAGGCGCAGGCAGGGGCGCAGGCCCCACGCGTGGCCCGTTCCGCATCCAGCCAGCCGTTGAGCGGTACGGAACAGTCTCAGGCGCATGAGAACATGGCCGCCGCGTCCGGCGGTGTGAAGGTTCGTGAAAAAGCGCGTCGTGGCGCGCCTCGCGCCCGCCGCATGAGCCTGTCCCTGACCCGCATCGACGCATGGTCCGCGGCCAAGGTGGCGTTCATGCTTTCCATCGCGGGAGGCATCATCCAGATCGTCGCGGTGACGCTGCTGTGGCTGCTGCTGAACGTGGTCGGCGTGTTCGATCAGGTGACGCAGATCGTGTCCTCCACCGGTCTTGACGCCGGCGGATTCGACCTTGCCAACGTGCTTTCGCTGAGCACCGTGCTGAGCGCGGTCACCATCTTCTCCATCATCGAAGTGGTGCTGTTCACCGTGCTGGTGGTGATTCTCACGCTGCTGTACAACGTGGTGAGCACGCTGGTCGGCGGCATCCACGTGACGCTCGGCGACGACTGATCGATTCGTCATACGGCGTTCGTACGGCGCTTGCGCAACGTAAGCCGTTCGTGCAACATAAGAAGACGGCGCTTCCCTACTTCGGGAGGCGCCGTCTTTTCTTATGTAATCGCGATTATGCGGTCGCTTTTATGCAATCGTCATACTGCGTTGCGCGTTATGCCGTAACGCATATGAAAACGGTCCGTGCGAACGAATCGCACGGACCGTTGAAACGGATTGTGAAAGACGATCAGAGCACGCCCTGGGCGACCATGGCGTTGGCGACCTTGACGAAGCCGGCGGCGTTGGCGCCGAGCATCAGATCGCCCTCATGGCCGTACTCCTTGGCGGCGGCCAGGGAATTGGCGACGATGTTCTCCATGATGGACTTGAGCTTGTTGTCCACCTCTTCGAACGTCCAGGAAAGGCGGTAGGAGTTCTGGCTCATCTCAAGGCCGGACACAGCCACGCCACCCGCGTTGGCGGCCTTAGCCGGGCCGTACAGCAGGCCGTTGTCCTGATAGACGGCGATTGCCTCCGGGGTGGACGGCATGTTGGCGCCTTCGCACACGACCTTGCAGCCGTTGGCGACGAGGGCCTTGGCGGACTCCTCATCGATTTCGTTCTGGGTGGCGCACGGCAGCGCGATGTCGCACGGCACGGTCCACACGCCCTTGCAGCCCTCGTGGTATTCGGCACCCGGAACACGCTCCGCGTACTCCTTGATGCGGCCGCGGTGGCCGAGCTTGATGTCCTTGACGATGTCGAGCTTGATGCCGTCCGGATCGTAGACGTAGCCGTTGGAATCGGAGGCGGTGACGACCTTCGCGCCGAGGGCCTGGGCCTTCTCGGTGGCGAAGATGGCCACGTTGCCGGAGCCGGAGATGACGACGGTCTTGCCTTCGAAGGAATCGTTCTTCAGGACGCGCAGGGCTTCCTGGGTGTAGTAGCACAGGCCGTAGCCGGTAGCCTCGGTGCGAGCCAGGGAGCCGCCGAATTCGAGGCCCTTGCCGGTGATCACGCCGGAGTATTCGTCGCGGATACGCTTGTACTGGCCGAACAGGTAGCCGATCTCACGGGCGCCGACGTTGATGTCGCCGGCCGGAACGTCGGTGAACTGGCCGATGTGACGGCACAGCTCGGTCATGAACGCCTGGCAGAAACGCATGACTTCGGCATCGGACTTGCCCTTCGGGTCGAAGTCGGAGCCGCCCTTGCCGCCGCCCATCGGCAGGCTGGTCAGGGAGTTCTTGAGAATCTGCTCGAAGCCAAGGAACTTGATGACGCCCTCGTTCACGCTCGGGTGGAAACGCAGACCGCCCTTGTACGGGCCGATCGCGGAGTTGAACTGGATGCGGTAACCGCGGTTGACCTGCACCTTGCCCTCATCGTCCGTCCAGGCGACGCGGAACTTCACCACGCGCTCCGGCTCGACGAGGCGCTCGAGCACGCCCGCCTTCTCATATTCCGGGTGCTTCTCAACAACCGGCTCGAGGCTTTCGAAGACCTCGCGAACGGCCTGCAGGAACTCCGGCTGGTCGCCATCGCGCTTCTCGACCTGCGCGTACACGCGCTTGACGTACTCATCAGTGAGCATATTTTTCCCCCTTCGGGATAGTTGGGTTATCAATACGGCGGTTTCATTCTATGTGCTTGACTGTGAGACGCACAAGATATTGCTCAAGATTTGGCTGGAGGCGTTTGGAACGCCATAGGATAGTGTGTGGAAGGCGAGGAGAGAGCGTCGTCCGCAACATCAACTCCCTCATTTCCCACAGGAGAAAAACCATGCTTGAAGGATTCAAGAAGTTCATTGCACGCGGCAACATGATCGACATGGCTGTCGGTGTTGTTATGGGCGGTGCCGTCACCACCGTGGTCAATTCGATCGTGAACAGCGTGATCAACCCGTTCATCGCCATGATTTTCGGCAAGCCGAATATGGACGGCCTGCTGGCGATCACGTTCAACGGCGCGACCGTCTCGTTCGGCGCTGTGCTGGGCGCGATTCTGAATTTCCTGATTATCGCGGCCGCCGTTTATTTCTGCATTCTGGTGCCGATTAACAAGTTCCGCGACATGACCGAAGCGCTGCTTGCCAAGACCAAGCTTGCCGAGCAGAAGGAAGCCGAGGAAAAGGCCGCTGAAGAGCCGTCTGCCGAAGAGCAGACCGTCCAGCTGCTGCAGCAGATTCGTGACGAGCTGGCCAAGCAGAACACGGCCCGCAACTAGTTGCGATTCGTGGTGCCGCTCCCCTATTGATTTGATGATTCCGGCCGCTTGTGGGTATGCGGGCGGCCGTTTTATTTGGTTTGCGGGCGATCGCGTCCGTTGGATGGTCGACAAGAGGCTGAATACGAAAAAGGCTTCCGATTACTACTCGGAAGCCTTCAATTCTGTGGAGCTAAGGGGATTCGAACCCCTGACCCTCTCCATGCCATGGAGATGCGCTACCAGCTGCGCCATAGCCCCGTGGAGCTAGCCGGGTTCGAACCGGCGACCCTCTGCTTGCAAAGCAGATGCGCTACCAGCTGCGCTATAGCCCCATAGGTGAAAAAAGCGGCTATGCCGCTTCCTTACCATCTACGTGGGCCCGGGAGGACTTGAACCTCCGACCTCATCCTTATCAGGGATGCGCTCTAACCACCTGAGCTACGGGCCCAACTTGCTGTGTCTTGAACACAACGAATTGAAATGATACTTGAATCACAGGGAAAGTCAAGTGCCGCCGTGTCATCGGCGTGTCGTGGCATAATGCAGGCATGACATACGGGCAGCGCAACGGCGGTAACGGCCGTTACGGCAGGGGAGTGGGGCATCGCAACCGCAATCGCGTGATTTCCGAAACGACGGCGAGCATCGCCGGCATGCGGGTGGCCATCGTGCGCAAACCCATCAAAAACATGTACCTGCGCATCAAACCACCGAACGCGGATATCGTCATCTCCGCGCCGCAACGAATGTCGCAAAGCGCTATCGAACGGTTTGTAACGGAACGCAAGCCGTGGATCGAACGGGCGCAACGCAGCATGCGGCAGGCCAGAGACGCGCAACTCAACGCGCAGCGTGCGCAAAACGGCAATATTGGCGATACTGGCGCTTCCGCCAACCCGCCCGCTTTCGTATGGACGGACGAGGCCAAGGCGCGGGCGCAACGCAACATCGAATCGCAATTGCCTGTGTTGCTTGCCAAATGGGGCCCGATCGTTGGCCGTACGCCGACGCATATCACGTTGCGTCTGATGAGTTCGCGTTGGGGATCGTGCACGCCGAAGACCGGACGTATCCGACTTAACCTGCAGCTTGGTTTAATGGCCCCTAGATTCCTCGAATACGTGCTGGTGCATGAGATGACCCACCTGTGGGAGAACGGCCACGGAGAGGGCTTTCAAAGGCGTATGAGCGCCTATCTGCCGCAATGGAGGCAGTTGCGCCGCGACATCAACCGGCAGGTGGTGCTGTAAGAGGCCGCTCGGGTTACTTGGCGTCCGCCGCGGAATCGCCAGCCGCGGAACCGTCCTCATCGGCGGTGTGCCGACGCACTTCCAGCGTTTCGATACGACGGCCGTCCACTTCGGTGACGACCATGTCATAACCGTCATCGGATGACAGCACGTCGCCGACCTCGCCCATTTTGCCGGTGTGCGCCAGGAAATAGCCGGCAACCGTCTCGTACGGGCCGTCTTCCAGCTCGATGCCGGTCAAATCCGCGAAATCCTCGATCGTCATGCCACCTTCGATGGTGGCCACGCCATTGACGAAAGCGGCGCGTTCTGTGCGTTCGCCGCCCTTTTCCTCCGGCAGGTCGTATTCGTCGCGGATGTCGCCGACCAATTCCTCGGTCATGTCTTCCAACGTGACGATGCCGTCGGTGCCGCCGTATTCGTCGATTACCACGGCCAGGTGAATGCCTCGTTTGCGCAGCAGCTCAAGGCTTGGCAGCAGCTTCGACGTGCCCGGCAGGGAAATGCCCTCACGCGTCACGTCGGCAACGGTTCTCGCCTTCGGATCGCGGATGTCGAGCAGGTCGCGCACGTGCACGAAGCCGAGCACATCATCGAAATCCTTGCCGGTGACGGGGTAACGCGAATACGGCATTTCACGCACGTACGCGGCGGCTTCCGCAATCGGCATGGAGCCGTCCAGGAACGCGACGTCGGCACGCGGACGCATGACCTCCGCCACAATGGTTTCGGATGCGTCGAACACGTCGTCGAGGATGGTGCGCTCGTCCTTGCTGAGGTTGGTGTTGGTGTTGACGAGCACGCGCAGTTCGTCGTCGGACACCTCGCTGTCGGTTTCGTTCGGATCGAAGCCGAGCAGCCGCACGATGCCGTTCGTGTTCTTGCCGATCAGCCAGATGATCGGCTTGCACACTTTGGCGAACACATGGATGGCCGGCACCACGGCACGCGCGATCTGCTCGTTGCGTTGCATGGCGATACGCTTCGGCACCAGTTCGGAAATGACGATAGAGCAATACGAGATGATCAGCGTCAACGCGATGGTGGTCAGGGGAGCGGCGACGTTATGCGGCACACCCCAGTCTTCGATGACCGGCACGATATACGGGGCGATTGAGGATTCGCCGAACGACGCGGACAGGAAGCCGCACAGCGTCACGCCGATCTGCACGGTGGACAGGAACGTGTTCGGGTCGCGTGCGATCTGCGCCACACGCTTGCCGCGCGCATCCTCCTGTTCCATCTGGTCGATCTGCGATCCGCGCAGGCTGACCAGCGCCAGTTCGGTGCCGGCGAACACGGAACCGAGCAGCAGGAAAATGAAAATCAGAAGGATGTTCAAACCAAGCGACATGATTCCAATCTAAAGCAACGGCATGTCAAAACAGCGCGACGCAACGGATCCGGAAGCCGTCTTTTTCCGGAAAACGTCAGAAGCTCAATACTTCGACTTTTCCGGTGTCGAGCTGGTAGCGTGCTCCGGTGATCATCAGCCGGTCCTCCGCCAGCGCGTGCTGAATCACCTCGGACTGTTCCACCAGTTGCTCGATGGTGCGTGCGATGTGCACGCGCTCGAAATCCTCCGTCGATTCCAGCTCCGACTCGTGCGCCTGCCAGATCGAAAAACCGACGGTGCGCAGCATCAGCGATTTCGCGTTCAGAATACGTTCGTCAAGGTCGGCAACGCTGTCAGCGGCCATCAGCGAATCCTCTGCGTCGGCGGTCAACTCGTGCAACAACGCCTCGTATTCCTTGCATGCCTGCTTGATCGCGCCGCAATTCTGATGGCCGAGCACCACCAAAAGGCGCACGCCGAGCACGTCCACCGCGTATTCCAAAGAGGCGATCACAGCATCGTCTATGACCTGCCCTGCCGTGCGCACGGTGAACAGATCGCCGATGCCTGCGTCGAAAATAATATCGGGGCTGACACGCGCGTCGGAGCAGCTCAGTATGGCCGCTTCCGGCTCATGCGTGTCGATAGTCGCCTCGCGCGCTTCCACGCTGCGGTTCGGATGCTCCAGCTTGCCTTCCGCGAATCTACGGTTACCGGCCAGCATACGGCTCCACACGCCGCTTGCGGTGCCTTCCACGTCGTTCTGGTTCACAAATGGTTCGTCCGTCATTGATTCCACCTCTTTGTCATTTCATCACAGGCTATGGTTCATCATAAACGGTGTTTCTGAAGTTGTTTCGATTGAATCGCCATCTAAGGCAGGGGCTGCGGACGTTTTCTTGGAGATAATCACGCAGCTATTCCTTGGCTCTGACGGTATCGTGCCGGACTCATCCAACCGAGCGACTGCCCCGGGTGCTAAATAGACGTGCAACGCCTTGTCTAGGTTTGGAAGTGTTCAGTTTCTAATTTAAGAAGGCGTTGCGCTTACAAGTTGAATCCGGGAACGCGAGCGGGGAGGCCCGCGCCGTTTATCGGCACGGAACCTCCCCGCTCGTATCATCCAGGCGGTCAGCCGAAAATCAGCCCGTGTTCTGCAGGCCTGCTGCGACACCCGGCGCCTGATTTGGGCGTTGCCATATGGATTCAGCGATGATCATTGCACTTCATGTAACTGCAATATTTGCTGTTATTCATTGAAATTCTTGATACAACGATGTTTTATTGGTATGAAAAAATGCTTTGAAAGTTGCGGCGAAAGAGACGGGACCTCCTTTGACAACCGCATGAAAAGTTCCTTTGCTAAGAACATTCAGATTTCCTTCAAACCAGGAATAATTTGGAGACCATTGGAAAACACAGACCCCGGTCTGGTATGAGCTTCCAAGCAAGGATTTTGAGGTAACTTTGTAATTCGTTACTGTAGCTCGAAAATCTTGCTTTACCCAACAAGCTCCTCCTGCTGGGACTCCAGAAAAGACGCTTGAGGTATATGTTGCCGTACCGCGTGTGCTTGCGTTTTTGGTTTCTCTGGTATTAGAGGCTGTATCTTCTTCGTATGCTTTCGCAATAGATTCAGCGTATAGATTGGCATCACCGTGGTATTCATCAATCGTACTTTGAGGAGCATCGATTTTAAATTCGCCGAATTCGACGTCTAAGTTATTCGTGGAAGCAATGTTAGAGAGTTTTTCTTGCAGAGCGACTTCTGCAGAAGAATTGAAGGCGCTTCGGTCATGTCCAGAAGTGCTAGCCATTGCTGATGGGGTACCAGAGAACGCCAGTATTGCCACCAGTACTGTGGTGAACGCGATTTTTTTATGAAGGTTCATTCGTAGTCTCCTTTGGCTTCGAAAGTATTTTTTATCCAGTGATGCGTCTTTGCGTCACTTTAGTTCTATCTATTCTATACTGATTATCGTTGTTCTCATAATTTTGTCGGCGAAGGTTTGTCCTTTGGTGTCCCATAAAGGCCAAAGAAACCCAATGAAACATGGCACGAAATCAACGCAGTGAGCTATCTCGCGTAAACCCATCCTTACTCCCGATATGGGCAGGTTGGAATATTGATCGACTACCTGCAGTCCTAGAAAATGATGCGACCAAGCTTGTCCGTTGCGCGTAGAACAGGCAGAAATCACGCAAACTATGATTATGGAGACGCAGTTAATCCAGATTCCCATGGTTCCATCTATGGAAGATCTCCCATATAAAACGCTGTTTATTAATTGTGATAGCAATGAAGTTGGCAATATTATGCGAAGAATATATGACGCTGCTCTGCGACACCATATTTTCCCCATTGACGGCCTCCTTGACGAACCCGGCCAGATTGGAAACAGTATAAGAAAAGGTTCAGTGTAATGCTGTAGTTCCCCTTCTAAGTTATTTCAATCTTATGTTGGATTCCATAAGAATAGGACAAAACGCCGGATAACGCGAGCGGGGAGGCCCGCGCTGTCAACGGCGTAGGCCTCCCCGTTCATCGAGCGGTCGGTCAGCCGAAGATCAGCCGGTGTTCTGCAGGCCTGCTGCGACACCCGACACGGTGCACAGGATCAGGTAGGTGTTACTGCAGTCTGCAGAAGATGAAAAGAATAAGAGCTAAAACAAGAAAGGCGGCACCGCTTATTCTCATTAAGGATGTGTATAGATTGCTCGGATCTCCTTTTTGAGTCCAGAGGAAATTGCTTATTTTCCAGAGTTGCCTTGGAAAAATAAGCATACATAATCCTAGCAGGGCAAGTGCTGTGAGATATATGTACTGCACTGTTCTCCTTCTGGTTTGTCCCTACTGTTTTATTGATAACCCTTTTGCCTGAGGTTGTGGACAAGGCTAGAACTATATTGGCTCCAAAATCGACGGGGTTAGCTCTATGCGCGTGCATTTCGAAACTGGTCACACGGCTGGAGACTTGAGGGCGCATATAGAATTCGCCCCCATTGGTGCCATTGTTGAAAACAATGGAAGGTGAAACCATATAGGTGGAATATTGATCATTTGAACTTTGCCCATCGAGATTGACTACCCGGTCGATGACGTTATTGGCGACAATCCATCCAACCTGCTACCAATTTACAGCAAAGGCTGGAGTGGTCATAACTGTGCATAGGCAAACTGAGATAATTGTGGAGAATAAAAAAACTCTTCTGGATTTCATAATTTCCTCCATGTGAAAATTTAATCTCAATCGACAATGATTAAGATATTAAGAGTATTCTAATGGAAAATGAGTAGGGGTGCACTCTAGGGTGTGATTTTCTAGTGAAAATAGCAAAGGTTCTCTCTCGTGGAAGTTGCAAACGAGGGCTTCGCTATGTGTCTGTGTTTCAGGAGTCATGCAGTTGTTACTGAATCATGAGTGGATTGAGGATAAGTATGCTAGTGCTGCATGTTAGGCGCTGAACAAAAACCTTCGAGTGCGGCGTCTTCCGTCAACAACACAACTCGTTCAGAAATACACCCAATATGGTCAAACAGTAAGACAGCGCTATGATGCGAACAATCTTCTTCCAAGACAGTTTGTCATGAAGGAAAGCCGTAACCAAAAGGGTTGTCATTGGGGTTATAAGCAGGACGAGGAAGAAATAGAGAAATGTGGACTAGGCTCAATCTGCCGAGAATATAAGTCTGACCGAACCAGTTGTATAAGCCCACGATGGCTGTCGGTGTCGCGGCGTGGGTAAACGCGGACAGGCGCCGGGTTACGTCGGATGATTGGGAGTCTGTCGCTCGGCCTGCGTGCCTGTTTTGTGCGCTGTCGCCGGCCAGGCTAGGGCCGCGCGACGCGAGCGGGGAGGCCCGCGCCATTTATCGGCACGGAACCTCCCCGCTCGCATCATTCAGGCGGTCAGCCGAAGATCAGCCCGTGTTCTGCAGGCCTGCTGCGACACCGGACACGGTGCACAGGATTAGGTAGGTGTAGTTCTCCTTCTGTCCGTGCGTGAGCTCTTCCTTGTCCACCTTCTTGCGCAGCGACCTGAGGGCGAGCACCTGGGTGACGGACAGCGCGTCCACGTACGGGGAGCGGATGCGGATGGCCTGGCCGAGCACGTGGCGGTGCTGCAGCGGCCACTTGTCGCCCACGATGCGCTCAAGTTAGTCCGGTCAATGGCTTTGGAAAATCATGGGGAGTGCGGCTGCGCGGGTTCGCTCCTCGACAAGGTGACTTGATTTGGGACCGCCGTTAACTTTCGTCAGACACATCGTAAATCCCGTCCAAGTATCCGTATCGTCCGTTGTGCTTGTCCTTCGAGAATTCGACGATATTGATGTTATCGTCAAGAGGAATGCCAGCCATGTGATTCGTGTTTTCGATAATGATGATTTGTTGTGAAACCGCTTGTTTCGCTAGATAGGAAAACAGGCCCACTTTCATGGATGAGTCTTCCAGGGGTCGTATTCCTTCGTCAAACCCATGCAGAGGCGTATCAATAAGCAGCCAACCCGGAGTATGCTTTGACTGTTCATTGAGATAATCATGAAATGCGAGCATAACAACGCTGTTAAGAAATGCGCAGTATCCCTTGCCTTGTTCATCAGCCTTGGAATACCCTGCTATTTCGACATCAAAAGAAGATCTGCTGAAATCTGCAGTATCAGCACCTTGAAAATGACATTGTTGCAGAATGCTGCGTATGGTGTTATTCATGGAATACCAGAAATCACTCTGGAAACATTCGCGTGGCTTGTATTTTTCATCATTCTGTGTTGCTTGACCAGCGTCATCGAGTGCCTTGTTGAAACGAGCATGCAGCGCTATGAGTTCCGCATATTCCGCATGCAATTGTTCTGCATGGGCAATTTGCTCAATATCTTGTTGCATGTGCTGCGCTGTTGGTTGAATGTCGGATTTGAGCGAATGCATATTTTGCCGATGCTGCTGTTTCTCCAGATGCAGCTCCTGTTGCACCTCATCGGCTTTGTCGACGAGGATGGCTAGATCGGTTTCAACGTCTGCTTGGATTCTGTGGATATGCTCAATTTCTGTTGAGACGATTAGAATGTCCTGTTCAGTCGGCACAGACATGTGGATGGGGCTGTGGCAAAACTGACATGTGGCGGGATAGGCATGTGTGCGGGCATGTTTCATTGCCTGTAGTTGCAAATCAAGACGTGCAGCGTCTGATTCGTATTGACTGATAAGTACCTTACGTTGGCGAATAAGTACCTCAAGGTGCTCATATTGTTGATTAAGCTGAGAGATATGTGAGATGGTATGGGCATCTCGATTGAGGAGAGTTTGTCTTTGCTGTTCTACGTGTAATGCTTTTTTGTGAAGGTCTTAAATAGGTGTGAATGGTCTTCCCCTCATTTGTTGCGATATGGCGCATCTCCTCAAGGTGTCTGATGCGAGGCTCTATATCATCCAACTGCTGATGGATGAACTGTTCCACGGCTTTTCTGCGGGCGTGACGTTCGCTGGCACTCTCTGTCTGTATGGAGTTGTCGATTTTTTCATCTTGAACTAGCACGAGCAACGAGGACAGACTTTGTGTGAGAGTTGCTAGAGAGGTACTTTTGGGGAAAAGAATGGAGGGGCGTGCACGTCCTATTTGGTCCTCGGGGACAATCATGAGATGTCTGATGGCATTCCATGTGAAAGCAACTGTATGGTAGGTTTCGTTTGTCGCTATTCTACGGGTTGATTCAACGCCTAGTAAGGCAAGAAGAACCGTATTGATTGATTTACCGGCACGTGATGAAACGGAGTAGGAACCGGGGACGATCATTGGGTTGCTGGATTTTACATGGATAGTGTTCTGAACGTGAATCGAACGACTAAGCGAAACCTCACCGCCGTTGGTCACGAACGTGACCTGTGCAATTTCATAGGCAGTTTTATCGGTAAAGGGGAGCTCTTTCCCTCCGCAGGCAAATTCCACGGTTTTTGCGATTCTGGTTTTCCCGGTGTTCGAAGCGCCGATAATGCAGTTCAGCCCGCATGTGAGATTAATGGCGGATTCCACTCCGTCCTTTCTGATTGCCGAAATTCGACGTATCCATGTGTTTCTCATAACTGGTTGTTCTCTTTCGTTATTCGGTTCATGATGGTTTCATAATCGTTTTTTATCAAGAGCTGAACAGCCTGTCGATAGGAGGCAGCGTAATCGCCGTGCAATGCTTCCGAATATTGGAAACATTCCGGAGTGGCGCGGTACAACAGGCAAGTGGAATCCACGGTTGCTGCTCCAACGATTACGAGTTGGGCTAATCCTGCTTGTATTCGTTTGCGACGAGCATCATATTCGGCTAAAGCATGTGGACCATCGCCGTGAAGATTGCGCTGTCCGAATCCGAATGTTTTCATATAGGTGGCGATAAGGTCAATGGCTGTGATTTCGTCAATTGTGGAAGGTCTAGAAAGAAGGGGAAGGCATAATGTCAATCGTGTTGCTGTTTCCTGTGTTGTGTTAAATAATGAATTATTCATTTTCGTGTACCCACTCCAGCATATGGTCGTTGACCAGCATATGACACAGCCCTTTCTTTTCCGCTGCCTTAATCATTGATGGGAATTGGGCTATAACTGAACCGGATAGGGGGAAACCGGCTGCCTGAGATAGCGTTGCTCGCATGCGTAACAGTCCATCGGCGTAATCAGATGCGCAGGTATCGCATATTCCGTCATAAAGATCAACCTTCAGTGCATCAAATTCTTGCTCTCCGTTTTCTATAACATCCCGTAGATTCCTGCGCATTCCTTCCGCATCGTAAAAATATTCACGTTGCTTGGCGTATTCAGGACGACATGTCTGAGGAAGATCGTCGGAACAGTTGATTGGCTTGTGCAAGTGATCGGCATAGGCGGCTTGCATCTGCGTGAGGTATGTCTTTTTCAAGATGATCATCTGGTTTATCCGGTGGAATTGGATAAGCCTTCCAGGGGACCGAAGAGCGCCCAAGGTGCAATTTGCCGTTGTTGATGCGACCAGACGCCAGAGGTAAGTTTTCGAAAATATCGAATTTCGGCTGAAAGCTTATGCCGTCGATGAGAATGTCACGTCCACCGGCATTCGCCTGGAGTATTGACAGAAGCCATTTTCCTGTGGCAGAAGGAAGCTCACTGATATCCGTAACTCTAATATTTGCCTTGATAAGCTCCTTTTGAAAATCGGCAAGGGCATCAATGCTGATATCGCAGCAAAGACGTTCTACTTTCGAGATATCTAGGCGCTGATAAAACTCGGCGGCTTTCCAGGCAGGAATCTTCTTGCGACCGTTATAAAAACGAGTCAGATCAGTATCGTTGATTCCAGACCAGACCCCGGTGGTAATAGTGGTCTTTCCGGGTTTGCGGTTTCGATGATGTTGGGGAAGTGGATTTCTTAGACCGTCATCCTCTAACACAGCATCGAAGAAATCCTTCATAAATCCCTTTTTGTGGTGGTCTACGCCAGATATATAAGGGTTTACGAGCTGACAGAAGACTCCCAGAGCATAGGTAGCAGTAGTTTCGGCCAAGTGAGTCTCCTTCTCGTCTCCATTTGTCTTCATCCGTCGCCTTCCCATGAGGTCACTGTTCCTACGATGGAAGCCAGATTCAGACGAATAAGCCGGTAAAACACTGGAATATCGCCAGTATACGCCGCTTACAGCTGGATCAGAGAAGCGCAACTTTCGTCTATTGAAAGGATTTGAGACCAGACACATCGTAATTTCTTCTTCAACTCGATGTCATGCGATAACCGGTTATAGAAGTAGGGCATTGGGCTGTTCATCCGTTGTGCCGCAGTGAAGCTGACTGGGGCTTTTAACTAATCACATGCATGAGATCTGCCTGCTTATTCATGGTGACGCGTCGGTTTTCTCCTGAACTGACGCGTCATGCTTATCCAGCAGGTTGGATGCTCATGTGGTGGCCTATGCAAGCAGGTCTCGAAGACCCAATAACTGGGTGGGATCGAGACTGGAATGAGAATTTCATTGAAACATGAGGCAATGCGCGCCGGTAATGTGTCCGTAACTGATATATACAACTGTTCGGAAGTGGAATTACGGACGATGGTTGAACGCGATAGATGTTTGCGCGCAATCCGTATGGGTTGTTCGCCACGTGATATTGCACTACGTACCCCTCAAACGATACTTCAGGAATTGTGGAATGCGGAGGAACGTTCCGCTCACGCTTATTATCGATCGGACCGTGTCAGCGGAGTTATTTGCTCCTATGAGGATTTGGTTGGTGCAGGGCGGGAACCCCAGGGGTGTTCTGCTTCTTCTGAGGATATTCTCTTATGCGCGGAGGATGCGAGAGAAAGAGCTAACTGTTTGCAAGCTATCTTTGCGGAGATCGAAAAACTGCCAGCAGGTCAGCGCAATATCGTCAGGGGTGTACTGGTAAAGGGGGCATCTCAATCAGATATGGCACGAGAGCTGGGCGTGTCCCGAGCTGCGGTGTCCAAACAGCTTTCAACGGCTGTGCGCAAAATTCGTGCCGCTATTCGCGACGAAAGCAAAGAAACGAAGAACACGACAACATCAGCAGTTTGTGAAAGAAAGGAGCATTAATGGTTCATTTCAGTGTTATCAGAGTGAAAGGAAGCCCGTCATATGACTTCGATGCATGCGGAGACATTTTGGCTATGGCCAAAGCTGTAGGTGTCATGACGGAAAACATGCGCACTGATCGCTGCGACAATACACAGTGTGATGGAAGTCGTTGTAAGGGAAACACTATGTTTCGGTTGGAGTTAGACACCGAAAATCGCAGAGTTCATCGCAGACGCCATGCCAGATGAAACGCCCGAGGTTAACACCTCGTGGCGAAACGGCAGTGCAGGTGAGGGCAGATATTGGGTCTGCCTTCAGCAACAGGTCCCGAAGGAGGACATCATGACTGATCAGATGGTGCTGCAGACGCAGCAGTGGCTGAACAAGACATACGGGAATGATCCCCGATTCAAGAAAATCAACCCGGACGGCAGAACTGGTTGGCCGACAATCTATGCGCTTACTCGCGCATTGCAGATTGAATTGGGCATCCAGTCCACTGCCGATAACTTCGGTCCTTCCACCCAGCGGTTATTCAAGCAGCGGTATCCGAATGGGGTGCGGCAGCAGGCAGTTGCGGACAAGAGCACTTCCAACGTGTATTCCATCATTCAGGGGGCGCTGTGGTGCAAGGGCTACTCCACTGGTGGCAACATCTCACAGCATTTCTACGACGGAACAGGTTCCGCGATCAGGAAGCTTAAGGCTGATATGGGCATAGAGGGAGATTCCAGCGTAGACGTTGAGATCATGGGGGCGTTGCTCTCGATGAAGCAGTTCGTGCTGCTGGCCTCTTATGGCGGTATCGACTCCGTCCGTAGGGCACAGCAGTTCATCAACAAAGCATATCGTCCATACACGGGCATCATTCCGACTGATGGACTGTACGGCAGGGAGATGAACACGGCTCTTATCCAGGTGCTTCAGTCGCTTGAAGGTTTTTCACCCAGTGAGGCAACGGGGAATTTCGGCAACGGAACTAGATCTCGTTTGAAAACGATAACAGCAAATAACGCATCCTCTAATGAGTCGTGGGTCTGGCTCGCCAGCACGGCTTTGGCGTGTAATGGGATCGGGGGCGGGCCGACCTTCGTATGGACGAGCACGTTCGCCAATATCGTGAAAGCGTTCCAGGAGCGTTATGCCATTGCTGTGACGGGCTCTATTGATTCGACCACGTGGATGAGCCTGTTGACATCTAAAGGTGATCCTGACCGTCCGTGTGTGGCCTGTGACACTAGGTTCGAAATTACCGACGCCAGGTTGGCGACGTTGAAGGCAGACGGGTATGAAATCGTGGGACGTTATCTGACGGAGCCTGGCCAGTCGTCGTTGGCGCCCAAGGATTACTTTAAGGCCATCCGTCCGGGTGAGCTCGAGCGCATCACTCGGGGCGGCATGCGGTTCTTCCCGATCTTCCAGGAGTACTCCACGAAGCTGGAGCATTTCACCCCGGCAAACGGCGCTGCTCATGCCAAGACCGCTCGTGAGGCGGCGCAGCGTCTTGGCATCCCTCCCACCCATATCTACTTCGCTGTAGACTTCGATGCGACCGATGACCAGGTGACCAGCAATATCCTGCCATACTTCCGTGCGGTTTGTTCGTCTCTTGGTGGTGGATACGGAGTAGGGATTTACGCGTCCCGCAATATTTGTTCCCGCGTCATCGGTGCGGGATGCGCGAGTAACGCGTTTGTGTCCGACATGTCGACGGGATTCTCGGGCAATCTCGGCTTCCCCATCCCGGACGGTTGGGTCTATGACCAGTTCACCGAGATTGACGATTACAAGGGCCAGGGCTGGGATCTGGACCGTGTTGCCTATTCCGGGAAGGTATCAGCATGCGCTTCACTGTTGCCTGCCGTGCCAGTGCCTGCGCCTGATCCCGATCCCGTCTCGCCAGAAACGGATCCGCTGCTAAGATGGGTCGCCGTCACGGAGCAGGAGTGTCGCAAAGCCCTTGCCGCTCTGGGTACCCAGGTAGCGGTTTACGAGGACAGCATCGGTCAATTCATCCTGGAATGGCTCCGCAAACCTGAATACTGGTCGGAAGGCGGTAGCGGGACACAAGCAATGTGGCACGCATATACTCCTGAAGTTTCGACTCCGCCCGACTTGGACGCGGCGCGTGTGGTATGTGCCAATGTATGCGAAGCACAGCCTTCAATTAAAGAGAAACTGCCATCGACTCGAGATGTTGCACACATGGCTGCAACTGCTCTCGGATACCTGACATGGGGTATCGAAAACAATCCAGCCAAATATGGTCTAGGCGATTTAGGTGGCTGGCCTCTCGACTTGTTGCAGATCTGGGGTGCCTATCGCCGTGACGGCAAGCATGCCGACTTGGCAGCATGGCTCTATAAGCACCTTGGGAAAGATGAAGGATTCGGGTACGATGACGTTCTTGCGGATGCAGATGCATGGCTAATTGCTTCTAGTATGAGGAAACGATCCGGTTCGACGGTTCTTTCTGCTGCTATGCGTGAAACGTTTAAGCAGAGTGAGACCCATCGTATCGTTCGATTCTACGACGAACGTTTTGCATCAAGCGCAGATAATGTGGTGAGTGCATATTCAACAATGGCGGACGGTCTTGATGCACTTGGTTTGACAAATATTGGAATGAGCGAAAGCATCCTAAAAAAGGCTGCCGGTACAGACAAGCTTCCTGATAAGCAGGAAGCTGAAGTGAGTGCTCGGGCGTTCGCTGCATTCATTGATCAGCCAAGACGGTAGCTCGCATAATGCATTATGTGTGGGCAGATGTGTCGTCTGCCCACACATTCGCTGTTGTGCTTTCGATTTGGAATTCCTCTGCCAGATACGGGGAAACTTCTAAAAGGCCGCTATGCCGAGGAAGAGTCCTGTAATACCGGTGGCCATCAATACGATGATGGTGATGATTCCGGCGAAGATGCGTACAGGAAGGGTTTCTTTTCCATGGTTTGATGGGCTGTCCGCAACTAATCTCATTACTCCAGCTGTAACCCAGCAAACTGCGCCCAGGACTAGTGCCAGGAATTCTCGACACCATTCCGTTTCAAGTGCGGGAATGCCGACGATTGATGACGGGTCGCTTGCCAGTCTTGGCGGAATAGCGCATAGGATACGCTCCAATATCAGGTAAGGGGTATCAAAATGGATCAGAGTCAAAGCGAATGGGAGCTGTAGCGCCAGTCCTATCCACCACAGCGTGCGTCGGATGGTCGCGAGTCTGTCGCCCGGCCTAGTGTCCGGCTTGCCGCCTTCGCCCTCCGTCCCGGCACCGTCCGCGGGCGTGTGGTCCCCCTCGTGCGCGTCCGTCGTCCCGTCCGTGTCCCTTTCCGCGTCCATATGTCCCCCTCCGATCATCCGAGTCTGTCGCTCGGCCCGCGCGCCCGTTCCGTGCGCGCCGTCGCCGGCCAGTCTAGGGCCGTGCGACGCGAACGGGGAGGCCCGCGCCGTCAATCGGCACGGAACCTCCCCGTTCATCAAGCGGTCGGACAGCCGCGGATCAGCCCGTGTTCCGCAGGCCGGCGGCGACACCCGAGCAGGAGTGTCACAAAGCCCCTGCCGCTCTGGGTACCCAGGTGGCGGTTTATGAGGACAGCATCGGTCAACTCATCCTGCAATGGCTCCGCAAACCTACGTACTGGTCGGAAGGTAGTTCCGGCACGCAGGCACTATGGCATGCATACACACCGGAGCCGGTTACTCCCAGCGAATTGGCCTTGTCGCGTCAGGCATGCGGTGTCGCATGTGATGCACAGCCTGTCATCAAAGGCACGCTGCCCAATCGGGACATCGCCCATATGGCTGCCACATCCTTGGGATACTTGACATGGGGCGTTACGAACGATCCAATGGACTATGGTCTCGGTGATCTGGGCGGATGGGCTCTGGATTTGCTGCAGATTTGGGGAAGCTACCTGGCGAATACCCCGAAAGAGGACCTGGCGTCATGGCTGCACGCTCATCTCGGCGAGCAAGACGCTCGTATGGGATTCAGTTACAGCGATGTTCTCGCGGACTGTGATGCATGGTTGCTGGCGCGGTCCATGCAGAGCAATTCTTCCGAAAGGTCTTTGTCCACCGCTATGCGGGACATGTTCGCGCAAAGCGAGACGAATCGAATTAAACGGTTCTATCAGTCCCGGTTCAAGGGAAGTGCGGACAACCTGGTCATCGCATTTCGAAAGCTTGTTGATGGAATCGATCTTGGAATATTCGATAACGTATCCGGAAGTAAAAAAGCACTGCTCATTGCGTCACATGCAGACCGACTCCCGAGTCAAGCGGAGGCTGGTATATTGGCATTATCCTATGCTGAATCTCTTGAAAATCCGAACCGTTAATCAATCATGATTGTGATCGCATTGCGTGGAATGATTCAGCCATTCCACGCAATGCGCCTCTGGTAAAACGTCATAGAGTCATTAGAGCGGAAAGTAGCGTTATCACAAGAACGGGAAAGACCATGACCAGCACGAGAAACGATATGATTCCCACAAGGACATGCGAGGCGGAAGAGGAATGATCACGAAGTTCCGGATATACAGATCGCATATATGAACGCACGCCAAAGATGACAAGCGCCGCAATCCAGCAGACTACCCCCATAATCAATACTAAGGTAAGTCTACGTACATACTCAGTTGCCGTAGTTAAATTCATGCACGAAGAGGAAGAGAACGTTAAGACTCTGCAGATTATAGTATCATCATCGCCATTGGCGCCCCATTCCGCCCACAAAATAAGTGCTGGTGAAAGCAGCAGTAATCCCAGCCACCATAGCACGCGTCTGGCCTTGCCCAAAGCCACATAGCATCTACTCGCCTTAAGGAATTTGGTAGCTGCTTTCGGTGCCAAAGCATATTTCTTGCCGGAAAAATTTTCTGACGTATCTTCCAGGCCATGTTTTTTCCCAATGTCATCGATCATAGCCGGATTCGCTTTGCAAATGTGGCGTTCGTTTCCGGCATCGCCCTCCGCCTTGATGCCGTCCGTTGGCCCGGTGCTCCCGCGCTCATTCGATGGCTTGTCCATGTCCCCTCCGATCATCCGAGTCTGTCACTCGGCCAGCGCGCCCGTTCTATGCGCGCCGTCGCCGGCCAGTCTAGGGCCGTGCGACGCGAACGGGGAGGCCCGCGCCGTTTATCGGCACGGAACCTCCCCGCTCGCTTTTGTCAGGCGGTCAGCCGAAGATCAGCCCGTGTTCTGCAGGCCTGCTGCGACACCGGACACGGTGCACAGGATCAGGTAGGTGTAGTTCTCCTTCTGGCCGTGCGTGAGCTCTTCCTTGTCCACGCGCTTGCGTAGCGAGCCGAGGGCGAGCACCTGGGTGACGGACAGCGCGTCCACGTACGGCGAGCGGATGCGGATGGCCTGGCCGAGCACGTGGCGGTGCTGCAGCGGCCATTCGTCGCCGACGATCTTGAGCACCCACTTGCGGGTGAGCTCCATCTCGTCGAGGACCTTCTTGTTGAGGTCCTCACGGTCGCCGAGGGCGAGGTACATCTTGGCGATGCGCTCGTCGGTCTTGGCCAGCGACATTTCGATGTTGTCGATGAACGTGGAGAACAGCGGCCACTCCTCGTACGCCTGACGCAAGGTGTTCAGGTCGCCGAACTGCTCGCACGCGGTGCCGAGGCCGTACCATGCGGCCAGGTTGATGCGGGCCTGGGCCCAGGAGAAGATCCACGGAATGGTGCGCAGGTCGTCGAGGGACTTGGCGCCCAGACCACGCTTTGCCGGACGGGAGCCGATCGGCAGCAGGCCGATTTCGGTCAGCGGCGTGACGGTGGAGAACCACGGTGCGAAGCCGTCGGTGTTCAGCAGGTCGAGGAAGCGGTTGTGCGCGGCCTCGTCGAGCTTGCTGGCCATGTCGGCGTACTTCTTGGTCATATCCGTGTTGCGCTTCTCCACGCTCGGAGCGGACTGCAGCAGCGTTGCGGCTGCGACGGACTCCACATGGCGGATTGCAAGCACCGGGTTGCCGTAGCGGGCGAAGATGACCTCGCCCTGCTCGGTGAGCTTGAAACGGCACTTCACGGAGCCGACCGGCTGTGCGAGCACGGCGCGGTTGGCCGGGCCGCCGCCACGACCGACGGCGCCGCCGCGGCCATGGAACAGGGTCAGGTCGATGTCGTGCGATTCGGCCCACTTGGCGATGCGCTCCTGCGCGGAGTGCAGGGCAAGGGTGGCGGAGGTCGGGCCGGCGTCCTTCGAGGAGTCGGAGTAGCCGAGCATGACTTCCATCTTGCCGCCGGTGGCCTTCAGACGAGCCTGGACCTCCGGGATCTTGATCATTTCCTCAAGCACGTCCACCGAGTTCTGCAGATCCTCAAGCTGCTCGAACAGCGGAATCACATCGATGGTCGGAACATCCTCGGGGTGGGAGAACGCCAGACGGTTCAGTTCGTACACGTCCTTGATGTTCTGGGCGCTCTTGGTGAAGGAGATGATGTAACGGCGGGCGGCCTTGATGCCATTGCGCTTCTGGATGGAACCGAGCGCGCGGAAGGTGTCGAGCACCTCGTGGGTCATCGGCTGCAGCTCGCCACGCTCACCGTGCAGGCCATGCTCGCGGATGTCCTCCAGAGCGCGGGAATGCACGACGGAATGCTGACGGAACTCCATCTCGACCATGTGGAAGCCGAAGGTCTCGGCCTGCCAGATGAGGTCCTGCAGCGGGCCGTAGGCGGAACGCTTGGCGTTGGCTTCGGCGAGGGAGCGCTGCACGGTCTTCAGATCGGCGATGTAGTCCTCGCAGGAGTGGTACATGAGGTCGGCGTCGCGGTCGATGGTGGCCTTCAGACGGTCTGCCATGACCAGCATGACGGCGCGGTGCAGCTCCTTGGTGGAGATCAGCGCGGCCTTGTCGGTCAGACGCTCGCTCATTTCCTTCTGGTGGTTCCACAGGGACTTGAGTTCGGCGCTCGGCGGGGTGGTCTCGGCCTCCATCGTCAGGTTCTTGCCGACGCGGCGGGTCTCGATCTCCAGCGCGCCCAGCACGTGGTCGCTGAACTTGCGGGCCACCTGACGGCTCACCTTGGCGGTGACGTTCGGGTTGCCGTCACGGTCGGAACCGATCCAGCTTCCCGGATGGAAGAACGCCGGGCACACCGGCGGCACGAGGCCGGCCTTGTCTCCGAGGACCCAGTCGTCGAAACGACGGTAGACCTGCGGAATGGTGTAGAACAGCGTGTTGTCGAAGATATCAAGAATGGTGTCGGCTTCCTCAACCGGAGTCGGCTTCTTCAGCGCGATCGGGGAGGTACGGAACAGCGCGTCGATCTCGTTGAAGAGTCGACGGGAGTTCTCCTTCTTGTCCGAGCCGCCGAGCAGCTTATGCGCTTCGAGCAGCTGGGAGATGCGGCGGATCTTGCCTTCCACGGCCTTACGGCGGGCTTCGGTCGGATGCGCGGTGAACACCGGATGGAACTCGAGCTGGTCGAGCAGCTCCTTGGCTCTGGCCGGACCCATCTCGTTGATGAGCTGGTGGTAGGCGCAGGTCATTTCGTTCACCGGATCGACGGCCTGGGTGTCGTCAACGGCGTTCTCACGGCTGTGCAGCACGGAGACACGGTAGTTCTCCTCGCACAGATTGGCCAGATGGAAGTAAGTGGTGAAGGCACGAGCCAACAGCTGGGCCTCATGCACGTCCGTCTTGTCGATGATGTCGACAACCTTCTGCAGGTCGTCCTGATCGGGATTCGTGTCGGTCAGAATGCCGGAGAAACGTTCGTCGCTGGCCTTCAGCGCATGTTCGCGCACTTCATCGAACTTGGCCAGCAGGTTTTCATCGAACTCACCGAGCACCTCGCGAAGAATCTGCAGACACAGATCCATTTCCTCTTTGAGGGATGCGGGAAGATCACGCTCCTCAGGGCCCTTGGTGCCGGTGCCGGACGAGACGATAGCCGCGTCCGCAGGCGTGATCTGTTCGTTTTCAGTTGTCATCAGACCTCCTTCTCCAAACCATCGGGTTGCTCGGTCTGTCGGTCCTTCGCGGCACCTCCGCGATTGTTTTGGCCGTCTGTTGCGAGCCCACAGCCCTAAGCTTGGTGGGTAAATGCTCGACCATTGTAGGCGCGGCAAATCGACAGTTTGGTTACGGAAACGCCGGAATGGTTCGCATCGTGGACATTGAATGTCCGGAAAATGGGCATGTGGGAATGTTCGGAAAATATCCGACCAGCCCACACGTTAGACCTGAATAGTGTGAGCGCACTACATGAACATGATGAGAACACCGAACGCGTTGACAGCAGCGCGAAGGCGGTCAGCAAATTCCACACCCACTCCATTCCGCTCGATATGGAAGACATCGAACGCGATTGGGACAAGCCGGTAACCGAAGCCGGCATCGCGGCGAAAGCCAGCGTGATCGTCCGCGTCGGCATGCTTGACCTCGGCGCCGGAACAGGCAGCTTCCGCGTCCGCGAAATGATGCACCGCATCGCCTATCCATTGGGCGTGCACGTGCGCGCCGACGTGAACCTCACCGACATCGAAGCCTCCTGCACGGACGGCAAGGACCGCATCACCGAAGTCGTCGACCTGCCGACCACCGGCGTCAACACCGAACGCATCTGGCTGCTCGAGCACTTCGCCGACTGGTTCAACGTCAACCTCGGCAAAGGCTCTATGTACCACAGCCAATCCGACGTTTCCGAAGGGCTGATGCAGCATCTCGACAAGCGCGACGCCTCGCAGGTGTCGGCCGAACTGTCCAAGCAGCTCAAGGAACGGCAGAAGGCCGAGCAGAACCAGGAAGGTTCCGACGATCCCGTGCTCGACGCGCTGGAAATGGTCACGGAACGCGCGCAGGAAGGCGATTCCACCGCACGTCCGCTGCACATGCGCGATATCGAGGCGGCGGCCGCGGCCGGACGTAGCAATGGCGATTCGGTCGCGGAAAAGCCGCGTAAGAACCGCAACTGCAAACCGCCGAAGGAATATGCCGAGCATTTCGACCATATCGGGAAAGCCGCGGGCGAATCGCAAGGCGTCACCGTACGGCAGGCGCACGAGCGACTCGACATGATCGAACGTCGCAAACCGCTGTATTCGCCGGCCTTCGCGGGACTCGCGTCCGCCTGCGCCTGCGCATCCTTCGTGTTCCTGCTCGGCGGCGGCCCGTACGACATGATCGGCGCGTTCGTCGGCGCCGGCCTCGGCCACTGGCTGCGTCGCCGCCTGTTCGCCCACCATCTCAACCAATTCTTCGTGACGTTCGTCTGCGTGGCCGTCGCCGCGCTGGCATGCACCGGCATGCTGCGACTGATCGGCCTGTTCGATCCGATCGCCTTGCAGCACGACACCGCGTATATCGGCGCGATGCTGTTCGTCATCCCCGGATTCCCGCTGATAACCGGCGGGCTTGACATGGCGAAAATCGACTTCCCATCAGGCGTGCAACGACTCACCTACGTGCTGTGCATCATTCTGATGGCCACGTTGGCAGGATGGATGGTCGCCTCAATCGTGCACCTGAATCCGCAAGGATTCGAGCCGCTTGGACTGAACCCCGTCATCAACTGCCTGCTGCGCATGCTGTTCGCGTTCATCGGTGTGTGGGGCTTCTCCGTGATGTTCAATTCGCCGCAGCGCATGTGCCTCGTCGCAGCCACCATCGGCGCCATCACCGATACCTTGCGATTGGAGATCGTCGACTTGGGCGTGCCCGCGGAAGCCGGCGCGTTCATCGGCGCGTTCCTTGCCGGCCTGCTCGCCTCCGCATGGCGTTCGGCGGTGCGCCACGGCCTACTTGCTCCGCATTTGGGATATCCGCGCATCTGCCTGACGGTTCCGTCTATTGTGATCATGGTGCCCGGTTTGTATATGTACCAGGCCATGTTCCACCTCGGCCAGTTCGATACGCTGAACGCGCTCGATTGGGCGTTCCGTGCGTTCATGGTGATCATCTGCCTGCCGATCGGCCTGGCGATGGCACGAGTAGTGACCGATAAATCCTGGCGCTACGACATTTAATAACCTGCAGAAGGGTAAAAACACTTGGTAACCAAAGATTTCTGGGTGCTGCTGGCCATGGTCTTGTACTTCGCGGCCATGCTGACCATCGGCTTCGTCTACTCCAAGAGGTCCAATTCCTCCACCAAACAGTATTTCGCGGGTGGGCGTGGCGTCGGACCGTGGCTGACGGCATTGAGCGCGGAAGCCTCCGACATGAGCGGCTGGCTGCTTATGGGCCTGCCGGGCGTCGCCTACTTCACCGGCGCGGTCGACCCAATGTGGACGGCCATCGGTCTGGCGCTTGGTACTTACCTCAACTGGAAACTCGTCGCACGCCGTCTGCGCCGCTACTCCGTGGTGGCCGGCGACGCGATCACCATTCCCGACTTCTTCTCCAAGCGCTTCCATGACGATCGCAATATCGTATCCACCATCGCTGCGCTCATCATCCTCGTATTCTTCTGCGTGTACGTCGGCAGCTGCTTCGTGACCGTCGGCAAACTCTTCTCCACGCTGTTCGGCTGGGACTACCACCTGACCATGGTGATCGGCGCCGCCATCGTGTTCGCGTACACCATCATCGGCGGCTATCTGTCCGTGGTCGTGACCGACTTCATCCAGGGCCTGCTCATGTTCTTCGCGCTGGCCGTGGTGTTCATCGGCTCCGTGGCGTCCGCCGGCGGCATCGACAACACCGTCGCCTTCCTCAAGGGCATTCCGGGATTCCTCGACGGCACGCATGTGGCCACGCCGATCCTCAACGACGCCGGCGAGCAGATCGTCAAGGCCGGACAGGCCATGTTCGGCGCGCCCGCCGACTACGGCATCATCACCATCATCTCCATGCTCGCGTGGGGCCTGGGCTACTTCGGCATGCCGCAGGTGCTCGTGCGGTTCCTGTCCATCCGCAGTTCCGAGGAAATCAAGAAATCCCGCATCATCGCAACCACGTGGTGCGTGATCTCGCTGGCGTGCGGCGTGTGCATCGGCCTGGTCGGCCGTGCCATGATGCCGACGCAGTTCGCCACGCAGGCGGCCGCGGAGAACATCTTCATCGTGGTGTCGCAGGCGCTGCTGCCGAGCTTCATGTGCGGCATCGTCGTGTCCGGCATCTTCGCCGCGTCCATGAGCTCCTCGTCCTCGTACATGATCATCGGCGCCTCGGCCGTCGGCGAGAACATCTTCCGCGGACTGCTGCACCGCAAGGCCACCGACCGCCAGGTGATGATGGTGGCGCGCATCACGCTGCTCGTCATGTTCATCTTCGGCATCGTGGTGGCGTTCGACCAGAACTCCTCGATCTTCCAAGTGGTCTCGTACGCGTGGGCCGGCCTCGGCGCATCCTTCGGACCGCTGATGCTCACCTCGCTGTACTGGAGGCGCACCAACAAGTACGGCGCGATCGCGGGCATGCTGTCCGGCACGGCCACCGTGCTCATCTGGCACAACCTCGTCAAGCCGCTCGGTGGCATCTTCGCCATCTACGAGCTGCTGCCGGCGTTCATCGTCTCGCTGCTGTTCATCGTGGTGGTCTCGCTGCTTACGCCCGCGCCAAGCGCGGAAGTGCTGCACGAATTCGACCACTATCTCGACGATCCGGACGACCGCCACGTGGACGACGACCTCGTGGCCGCCGAAATCGCCGCAGGGGAGAAGCGCTCGCAGATCTAAGCGGGATGGCATCCGGCGGAAGGCGTAATCCGCCATTTGTAAGCGAAATGGGTCGGGAACCGATGTGGTTCCCGACCCATTTCTCGTTGTGAACGTGCGAACACGTAAGCGTGCGACGGCCGCACGGCTCAAACGCGCTCAGTAGCGCATGCCCATGGCGTCGCGCACCTGCTCCAGCGTCTCGTTGGCGATGGCATTGGCCTTCTTGTTGCCCTCGGCGAGCACGTCACGCACGTAATCCATATCTTTGGCCAGCTCGGCGCGGCGTTCGCGCATCGGGGCAAGGAAGTTGTTCACGGATTCAACCACGTACATCTTCAGTGCGCCCGCGCCGGAATCACCGATCTCCTCGGCGATTTCCTTCGGGTCGCGGCCGGTGGTCAGCGCTGCGGTGGTCAGCAGTGCGGAGACCTCCGGACGGTTGATCGGATCGAAGGTGATCTTGCGTTCGGAATCGGTGCGGCTCTTCTTGATGAGCTTGGCGGTCTCCGCTGCGGTGGCACTCAGCATGATGGAGTTGCCACGGGATTTGCTCATCTTCTGGCCGTCGAGGCCCGGAATCTCCGGCGCATCGGACAGGATGGCGTCAGGCTCCGGGAACACCGGGTTCTTCTTGGCGTAACGCTCGTTGAAGCGGCGGGCGATGGTGCGGGTCAATTCGATGTGCGGCAGCTGATCCTTGCCCACCGGCACGATATTGCCCTTGCAGAACAGGATGTCGCAGGCCTGATGGACCGGGTAGGTCAGCAGCAGGCCGGTCAGTGCGTGGCCGGAAGCCTCCATCTCGGCTTTGACGGTCGGATTGCGGTGCAGTTCGGACTCGGTGACGAGCGACAGGAACGGCAGCATGAGTTGGTTTTCGGCCGGCACGGAGGAGTGCGTGTAGATCATGGTCTTTTCCGGATCGATGCCGGCGGCCATGTAGTCGAGGATCAGGTTGAGCACGTTGTCCTGGATGTGCTCGGTGGTGTCACGGTCGGTGATCACCTGATAGTCGGCGATGATGATGTTGGTGTGCACGCCCTTGTTCTGCATCTCCACGCGGCTGCGCAGCGTGCCGAAGTAATGGCCCATGTGCAGACGGCCCGTCGGACGGTCGCCGGTGAGCATGGTGAACTTGCCCGGATTCTTTTCGATTGCGGCGAGGGTTTCATCGGAACGCTTCTTTGCGGCGAGGAAGCTCGCGCTCATTTCATTGCCGACAGCAGTGATCTGCTGCTCCTGGGTTTCGTCCGTCATACGTGTCCTTTTCTTAAGAAAATCAACGATTTTATCGTAAAAGTCTGAGCCGACAACGAAATAATGCGCAATAAGTGGTACTCTCTTGTTTGATGAATTGATAGCACAGTAATTTCAGGGGGTCAGATGGGCCGCGGACGTCAGAAAGCCAAACAGCAGAAAATAGCCCGAAAGCTCAAGTACCTGACCACCGACACCGATTACGATGAGCTTGCCAAGGAGCTCGGTGCGCAGGAGCCCGGTTCTGGTTCCTTCGACCCATTTGCCGATATCGAAGCCAAGTATTCTCACGATGTGGACGCCGAAGATGAGACCGTTGGGGACGGCCAAACGTCTTCCGATTCCGCCGATGACCTTGACGAATACGCCAAGTGGGCCGCGGAAGCCGCGGCGAAGGCCACGAGTGGCGAGTTTCCGGCGGCAAAGGCCGCGCCGAAGCCGCACAAGCCCATCCCGATGCCGGTGCCCAGCGCGCTGAAGCCGAAGAAGCAGGACTGACTGCACAGATTTTTTCAACGAATGGCCCGTGGTTTCGACCGCGGGCCATTTTTTATTATTTCGATTTCGATTGTCGGGCGATTGTCGAGCTCGTCCCGCCAACCATCACCGGTCGCACCACGCCGCGACCTATTCCTATGCCAGCGGCAGCAGCCCGCTCAGATCGTCGCGTTCGCCGACGGCGGTGATGCGTCCGGCGTCCTTTTCCTCGCCCCAGCTGGTGATGCCGGTGGCGAGCCTCATCCACACGTCGGGGTCCAGTTCGATGACGTCCGGCGGCGTGAGATTGTGCGGATCGGACGCCGGCCCGTCGAGGATCTTGATGGCGCCCCACGGTGCCACGCGCACCTCCACGCCTTCGCCCGGAGCCTTCTTTTCCAGCAGGTATAGCGAGTAGCGCACCGCCATCGCCCACAGCTGGCGCGGCAGACGCGGCGAGAAGTTGAGCCGGAAATCGAAAGCGGCGTCGTCATCGGCCGGCAGCTGCTCGCTGAAAATGTTGTGCGCCGCGTCCTGCCACTGTTCGAAGGCGGCGCGTCCTTTGCCCAAGTCTTGTTCTCGTATGACAGCCATACCGGTATTGTGCAGCCCGCAAACGACTATGATGGGACTTTGCAAACGATGTAGTCGTAACTAAATAGGGGTTTGAGGGGCGATTTTCCTGCGATTGTGGTGCCCTCGCTTAATGGGCGCCATACGTTGCGTTGCAGTTTTTGCAATGTTTTTTGCAAACGAATGCCGGCTTACGATTGCTGGGAATTTCGTCTTTTTATGATTACGTAGTATGCTGTACATGAGAACGTATGCATGATGTTACTTAGTGTTCATGCGGCCGCAAATGCAAGGACGCTGAAGTAAGGCATAATGTTCCTGGAGAGTATCCGTCAAAGGGAGTCAATCAATGACTGAAATTACCGCACCGAAGTCCGCGGTCACCGCGGAACAGTTCGCTGACGAGATTCGTGAGCAGCTGAAGTACACCCAGGGCGTCACCGTCGAGCAGGCCAAGCCGGCCGACGTGTACGTTGCCGCGTCCGCCGCAGTGCGTCGCCATCTCGTGGATTCCTGGATGAAGACCCAGGCCGACATGGTCAACGGCAACACCAAGGCCGTGGGCTACCTGTCCGCTGAGTTCCTCATGGGCAAGCAGCTCGAGAACGCGCTGCTCAACGCCGGACTGACCGACCAGTTCGACAAGGCCGTGGAAGCTCTCGGCTTCGATGCGCAGGAAGTCATCGACGCCGAATACGAGCCGGGACTCGGCAATGGTGGCCTGGGCCGTCTGGCCGCCTGCTTCATCGACTCCCTCGCCTCCCTCGGCGTGCCGGCGTTCGGTTACGGCATCCAGTACAAGTACGGCATCTTCAAGCAGGAATTCGACGAGAACGGCAAGCAGATCGAGACCCCGGATTACTGGCTGGCCAACGAAGAGCCGTGGGGCCACATCGACTACAACCGCGACCAGAAGGTCTCCTTCGGCGGCGAAGTCGTCGAAGAGAACGGCAAGAAGGTTTGGAAGCCGGCTTGGTCCGTGCGCGCCGTCCCGGTCGACTACATGGTTCCGGGCTACGCCTCCGGCCGCGTGAACACCCTGCGCCTGTGGACCGCCAAGAGCTACGACGAGTTCGATCTGCTCACCTTCAACAAGTCCGAGTACCTCGACGCCGTCAAGCCGCAGGTCGAGGCCGAGAACATCTCCAAGATCCTGTATCCGGAAGACTCCACCCCGCAGGGCAAGGCTCTGCGCCTCGAGCAGCAGTACTTCTTCGTGTCCGCCTCCATCCACGACGCCATCCGCGTCTTCTACCCGGGCCAGGACAAGCCGGATCTGACCACCTTCCCGGACAAGATCAACTTCCAGCTCAACGACACCCACCCGGTCATCGGCATTCCGGAGCTCATGCGCGTGCTCATGGACGAGTATGGCTACGATTGGGACACCGCCTGGACGATTACCAACAAGACCTTCAACTACACCTGCCACACCCTGCTTCCGGAAGCTCTGGAAGTGTGGCCGTCCAAGCTCATCGGCGAACTGCTGCCGCGTCATCTCGAGATCATCGAGAAGATCAACGACCAGTTCGAGGCCGAGCTCAAGGCCAAGGGCGTTGCCGAGGAGACCATCAAGGACATGGCCATCTACACCGGCGACTCCGTGCGCATGGCCTACCTGGCCACCTATGGCGGCTCCCACGTCAACGGCGTGGCCGAGCTGCACTCCCAGCTGCTCAAGGACGTCACCCTGAAGAACTTCTCCGACGTGTATCCGGACAAGTTCACCAACGTGACCAACGGCGTGACCCCTCGCCGCTTCATCAAGCTGGCCAACCCGCGCCTGTCCGACCTCATCACCGAAGGCCTCGGCACCGACAAGTGGCTGAGCGACCTCGAACTGCTCAAGGGCCTCATCCCGCTGGCCGACGATGACGAGTTCGTCAAGAAGTTCGCCGCCGTCAAGCAGGCCAACAAGGTCGACTTCTCCAACTTCGCCAAGCGCAAGTACGGCTTCGACATCGACCCGAACACCATGATCAACACCATGGTCAAGCGTCTGCACGAGTACAAGCGCCAGGCCCTGAAGATCCTGTCCGTCATCGCCGACTACGCCGACATCAAGTCCGGCAAGGTCTCCGCCGACGACATCATGCCGCGCACCATCGTGTTCGGCGCTAAGGCCGCTCCGGGCTACTACCTGGCCAAGCAGACCATCCAGCTGATCAACAACGTCGTCCGCGTCATCAACAACGACCCGGACGTCAAGGGCAAGCTGAACGTCTACTTCCCGTGGAACTACAACATCGAGCTGGCCATGAACCTCATTCCGGCCACCGACCTCGACGAGCAGATCTCCCAGGCCGGCAAGGAAGCCTCCGGCACCGGCAACATGAAGTTCGCCCTCAACGGCGCTCTGACCGTCGGCACCCTCGATGGCGCCAACGTCGAGATCCGTGAGCGTGTGGGCGCCGAGAACTTCTTCCTGTTCGGCATGACCGAGCCGGAAGTCTCTGCGCTGTACGCCAAGGGCTACGACACCAAGGGTCTGTCCCGCGAGTACTACGAGAAGGACCCGCAGCTCAAGGCCGCCATCGATATGGTTGCCGACGGCACCTTCTCCGACGGCGACAAGGACACCTACAAGGACCTCGTCAACGATTGGCTGAACAAGGATTACTTCATGACGCTCGCCGACTTCCGCGCGTACATGGACATCCAGGCCCAGATCGAGGAAACCTACCGCGATCCGATGAAGTGGAGCCGCATGGCCGTGCTCAACGTGGCCAACTCCGGCTACTTCAGCTCCGACCGCTCCATCGAGGATTACCTCGAGCGCATCTGGCACACCGGTCCGCTCAAGTGATTATGGAGCGGTCATGAAACGTCGCTGGCATCGCCGACGCACGCATGATCGCTTTCGCTCCGTCCGTTTCGCAATGGGCGGATAAGTGATGACGACGAAGGCCCTTGGGATTTTCCAAGGGCCTTTTCGTATGTTTTTCGCATGTCCGATTGCGTATGCCGGTAGTGCCCGAACGTACGTGCCGAACGTACGTGGCAATACAGCGACAGTACGACGGAAGGCCGCAAGCCAATCGCAATCGCAAAAGCAAAAGAAAAACCCTGTATCGCAAGATACAGGGCGAAGCAACAAACCCAACGCGGCATAGGTGTGCCGGGGAAAGGCGAAATCAAGCGGCTTCCGGCTCAGCGGCAGGAGCGGCGGCAGTGGCGTCGGCCTCCGGCTCGGCGTCCTTGGTCAGGCCCAGGTCGACCGGCGAGGAGCTGTTCTCCCACGGTTCCTCCCACGGGTCATAGTCGGGATTCTGCTGCTTGTAGATGTACAGACCGACGACGCCAGCAAGCAAAGCTCCGAAGAGCAGTGCGAAGAACTTCCAACCGTTAGAAGACTTGTTCTCCATGACGGCTCCTTTCAAGGTTTCCAAACACTGGCTGACCTGCTCGTTCAAGCCAGCTCTGTTCCCTATCTTAATTCGTGGAATGTGTCGATTGGGTGGATTTACGCGCCGGAAAATACCGCATGTGCCGGTAGTGTTGAGCTATGGCATACCAACGATTCAGTCTGTTTCCCGATTCCCCATCGTTCAAGGATCTGTTCTCCGCCCGATCGCTGCGATACCGGTGGCGCAACGGCGACCCGGTCATCACCACCGCCATCATGGCGATCTGCATCGTGGTGTGGACCATCGAAGCGGTCCTCTTCCTCGTCTGGCCCGAAGGCGGCAACGCGTTCGTGAACGCCGGCATGCTGCTGCCCGCCACGGCCGTCCGGCACCCGTGGACCTTCATCACCTCGATGTTCCTGCACCAGCCGACCTCGCTGTGGCACATCCTGTTCAACATGCTTACTTTGTGGTGCGTGGGGCCCGTGCTGGAACGCATGATGGGGCATTGGCCGTATCTTGCGCTGTACCTGCTGTCCGGATTGGGCGGCGGCGCCGGACTGATGGTGTGGGCCGTGTGCTCGCCGTCGGGATGGATGACCGCCGCATATGGCGCGTCCGGCGCGCTGTTCGGCCTGTTCGCCGCGATTCTGGTGGTGTACAGGAGAATAGGCATCGATATTCGTTCGATGCTGATTTGGATGCTGATCAACTTCCTGATGCCGGTGATCACGCCGGGCATTGCATGGCAGGCGCATGTCGGCGGATTCATCGTCGGCGGCGTGCTTGCGTGGCTGCTGGTCACCGGCCTGCATGCGTTCCGCGGCAAAAGCCTGACGTGGCGCACCACGGTGTACGGCATCACGGTGTTCGTGGTGGTCGTGGCGATCATCGTGGGATGCAACGCCGGCAATCCGCTGATGCATATGTCACTTCTGTACCAGTAATGCGGGAACTACACACATGTAGTTTTCCACATCCGTGGATAACTTTGTGGATAAGTGATGTCAAACCTGTGGGTAAGTCGGGGATAACGTGGTGGATTATCCACAAGGATATTCACAAAATGGCGGAACATAAGGAATTTCCTATGTGAAAATTGTGGATAACCGATATCCACACCCCACAAAAATGGGGAAAATCGCCGCCGGTATTTCGTGGTGCGACGTTGACTTAGGCACAAAATATGGGCGTTATCCACATTCATCCACATTTGTCCACTTGTTATCCACAGGAAAGATAAGATGACGAAGGCAATCGACAAGGACGCAATACCGATGCGCCACGGACGCAGGATACGCGTGCGACGATATACGTGCGACATGGCAGATACTTGCGAAGAAGGGGAGAGGAACCATGAGTGACGGACCACTGCTCAACGACGTGACGCGCGCCTTCGCCGAGGCGCATCGCAATGAAGATGTGCGTGACCTAGCGCTCAAAACCAAACGGACGGCGGACCTCGACTTGCCGGCCGCGCTCGACCAGATCGCGGGCTGGCAAATCGCCCGCAACAAACTGCCGCAATGGGCCGCCTGCGCGGATATCGTCTATCCCGCGCATATTTCCATGGAACAGTGCTCATCGCAGTTCACAGCGCAATACAAGGCCGAAATCGCCCGGCGTCTGTTGCGATCTCTGCCGCAATCGGCGGGACAGACGGCCAACGACGCGACCATGACGGACCTGACAGGCGGATTCGGCGTCGATTTCTCATATCTCGCCCGAGGATTCGGTCACGCCACGTACGTGGAACGCCAATCGCATCTATGCGAACTGGCCGCGCACAATATGGCGGCGCTGGGCCTCACGCAAGCACAGGTGGTGTGCGGCGACGGCGTCGAATACCTACGTGCGATGGAGCCGGCGCAGCTGATCTACATCGACCCGGCCCGCCGCGACGAGCACGGCGCCCGCACCTACGCGATCGAGGACTGCACGCCCGACGTGCTGGCGCTGCGCGATCTGCTGCTGGCTAAGGCACGATATGTGATGATCAAACTGTCGCCGATGCTCGACTGGCGCAAGGCGGTCGACGATTTCGCGGGCACTGTGGCCGAAGTGCACATCGTCTCCACCGGCAACGAATGCAAGGAACTGCTTCTGGTGCTGGACGGCAAGGCTGCCGGGGCAACGTCCGATGCCGCAGCGGCAGACACGCGTGCGCCGCACGTGTACTGCGTGAACGACGATCAGCGACTCGACTACGATGCGGCCGCCTATACGCGCGGCCTGCGCATCGGGGACGCGCCGCTGCCGCACGAGCTGCGCTACCTGTACGAGCCGAACGCGTCGATCATGAAGGCCGGCTGCTTCGACGTGGTGGAAGCGCGATTCGGGGCGGTGCAGATCGGCCCGAGCAGCCACCTGTTCGTATCGGACGAGCCGGTCGATGGTTTTCCGGGGCGCGGTTTTGCGATTGAAACGATCGGCGGTATGGGTAAGAAGGAGCTGAAGCGATTGCTGTCCGGCTTGGACCGTGCCAACATCGCCGTGCGTAATTTCCCACTCACCGCGCCGCAATTGCGCAAGAAACTCAAGCTCGCCGACGGCGGCGACGCCTACCTGTTCGGCACCACCATGCAAGGCGGCGACCACGTGCTGATTCGGACGGCAAAAATCAGCAGATAATCGGCGGGTAAGCGGCGGCTTTCCACTCGACAGGAAACCGCTTTTCCTAAAGCTGAAGCGGGGCGATGCAGACGCGGTAAGTAAAGTGGATGAAGTGGATGAAGCGGATGAAAAAAGACGCCGGATCGCAAAGAACCCGGCGTCTTTTGAATAAGCCTCGATGGAATAGGCGAAACGGAGAAAACCGACTCAGCGCCACCACATGGTCATAATGAAACCGACCATGATGATTGCGAACGCGATGGCCAGGTTCCAAGCGCCGATGTGCGGAATCGGATAATCGGTGGTCAGGTAGTAGACCACGGCCCACACCAGACCGATGATCATCAGCGCGCAGAACAGCGGCACGAACCAGCGCGGGTTGGACTTGGTGCCCTTGATGCTTTCCTCCACACGGCGGGTGTTCTCCGCCTGACGGTTCATCATGCGTTGCATCTGCGGTGACAGCGAATCCTTATCAACGGTGGCGTTCAGCACCGCTTCGACACGGTCCATAGGAATATCGAGATCGTCATCGTCGGACTGGTCCTCGTCAACAGAAGTCTTGTCGACGACATCTTCGGTGGTTTCCTCGACGGCAGCGGTGTCGTCGGCGGACTGCAGATCCTTCTGGTCATCCGCGGTGGTTTCGTGCAGCTCTTCGTCAGCCATCAGCATAGTCTCCTTTAATAGGCTAAAAGTCATAATAGTGGGTAGACTCGAAAGCGGCGAACTCACGGCGTAAAACTGTTCAAAATCAGGACAATTGTTCAGTGAAACCCGGCGGATTCAGGCAGGTTTGGAAAGGCGCGTATGGCGAAGCATACCGGAAAGCACAGCGCGAAACGGTCGAAGGCGGCCGGCGTCGCGGCGTTCCTCGTGCTGCTGTTCTCCGGATTCCTGCTGTCCACCAACCTGCGCGTCAACCGTTCCGTGGTGGTCAGCAACGATACCGCCGAACTCGTGGAACAGCGCGTGAAAAAAGTGAACTCGCTACGGTCCGAAATCGATGCGCTGAGCACCAGAGTCAACGATCTGAGCAAAACACTCGACAGCCAGAACGCCGACGGATCGCAAGACAGCGAAAGCGCCGGCAACGGCACCATGCTCCCCGCCGTGGAAGGCCCGGGACTGGTGGTGACGCTCGACGATTCGCCGCTATGGGAGAACATGGTCGACGCCAACGGATCCAGCGCCAACATCAACGATTACGTGGTGCACCAGCAGGACATCGAAGCCGTGGTCAACGCGCTGTGGGCGGGAGGCGCCGAATCCATGCAGATCATGGACCAGCGCGTATTGTTCAACTCCGCCGTACGCTGCTCCGGCAACGTGCTGCTGCTGCAAGGCAAGAAGTATTCGCCGCCGTTCAAAATCTCGGCGATCGGACCAGTGGAGGGCATGAGAAAAGCGCTCGACGATTCCGAGGAAGTGTCCATCTACAAGCAGTACGTGAGCGCGTTCGGCCTGGGATGGCAGGTCGACGAGAAAACGAAACTGCATTTCGACGCGACCGACGCGTTGCAGCAGCCGTTGCAGTATGCGAAAGCGCTCGAAAACGACAAGAACGGCGACTCGCAAGAGGGGAAATAACAATCGATGAAACATGTGGCAAGCCGTGGCGGACGCACCAAAAGCGCGCTGTGGACGATACTCGGCATCCTCGCCGAACTCATGCTGACCGCCGCCGCCATCTGCGCGCTGTACATCGCATGGCAGATGTGGTGGACGGGCGTGCAGTCGGAGCATAACCAGATCGAAACCCGCCAATCCGTATCCTGGTCCGATCCAGGAAAGTCCGGCAACGTCACCGTGGCGAAGGCACAGCAGGGTGACCCGCCTGTACAGCCGCAAAGCGCCACGGAAGGCGAACTCATCGCCCAAATCTACATACCGCGATTCGGCAGCCAATGGCAGCGCAACCTGGTGGAAGGCACGGACCTGACACAGCTCAACAAGCACGGCCTCGGCCACTACACGGATTCGCAGATGCCCGGCCAGGTCGGCAACTTCGCATTCGCCGGCCACCGCAACGGCTACGGGCAGCCGCTCGGCGACGTCGACAAACTGCAGGAAGGCGACCCGATCATCGTCCGCACGCAGGATTACTGGTACGTGTACCACTACACCAGCTACAAAATCGTGCTGCCGACACAGACCGAAGTGGTGGCGGCCAACCCCGAAAACCCCGGCGCAACACCGACCAAACGCATGCTGACCATGACCACCTGCGAACCGAAATACTCCACGCCGACGCACCGCTGGATCAGCTACGCCGAATTCTCCTACTGGGCGAAGGTCTCCGACGGCATCCCACAGGAACTGGCCTCCCAAAACGCCAACGGCACAGTCAAATTCGTCAACAACGAACAGTCGTCGTTCCTGTCGTCGATCGATACGCTGAAACCGTGGATCTTCGGCGCGCTCGCCGCATACGTGATCATATTTATTTCCGCCGCCGTCGCCTGGCGATGGCCGTATCTCGCCGACGTGCGCGCAGGAAGACGAAAGAAGGCCGATTTCAGCCTGTACGGCAGCCTGGTGCGACTGCAGCCGGGCGTGCTGCCGATCCGTCTGCTGCTGGTGCTGCTGCTGGTTTTCGCAGCGGCCGCATCGTGCTTCGAATGGCTGTTCCCGTGGGCCGCGTCGACTATTCCGATGTTGCAGGAGATGTCGAACTACACGGCCATCTAAAGGCTGCCGCTGCGTGAGACGCGGACGTTGCTGCGGCACGGAACGCACGTACACTGCTGTTCAAACGTTGATTGGAGCATGATGACCGATTCCGCACGCATTCTGGTGGTAGATAATTACGATTCGTTCGTCTATACGATCGTCGGCTATCTCAAGACGCTCGGCGCCACGGTGACCGTGGTGCGCAACGACGCGATCGACCCGTCCCAGCCGGGCGTGATCGACGAATACGACGGCGTGCTGATTTCTCCTGGCCCCGGCGCTCCGGCCGAATCCGGCGCCAGCGAGGACATGATCCGCCTGTGCGCGAAGCTCGACAAGCCGATGTTCGGCGTATGCCTCGGCATGCAGGCGCTCGCCGAAGTGTTCGGTGCCATCGTGAGCCACGCGCCGACCATCATGCATGGCAAAACCAGCCAGGTTGAGCATATCGACGATGAGATCTTCGACGGCGTGGCCAATCCGATGACCGCCACGCGCTACCATTCCCTGGCAGTGGAACCGGAGTCCGTGCCGGACGATCTGGTGGTGACCGCGTGGACGCAGGGCGACCACATCGTGCAGGGCATCAAGCATCGCAGCAAGCCGATGTACGCGGTGCAGTTCCATCCGGAGTCCGTGATGACCCAGGACGGCTACCGTCTGCTGGCCAACTGGCTGAAGGTGTGCGGGCAGGATTCCGCGGTTGAGAAGTCGGCTGGATTGCAGCCTAAGGTTGTTGAGTAGGAGGCTGTAGCTCGAAGGTAGTCTGCAATCCGCATTCCGCAGAGAACCGGCAAGGTTTTTACGGTACGGGATATGAAAAAGGAGCGGCGTTGAGCCGCTCCTTTTTCATCATCACTGATTAGTGCTGTGGTTGCTGCTGATTGTTGTCAGTGGTGTTGCCGTTGCTATTGTCACCGGTGTCGGTGGCGGGCTGGGCCTTGGTGGTCAGCGTGATGGTGGAGCCGTTATCGGCCTTGCTGCCACCATTCGGGCTCATGGAAGCAACCGTGCCGTCCTGCGGGCCGGAAACGTTGACCTGGAAGCCGTAGCCTTCCAGCAGAGCCTTGGCATCCGCGTAGTTCATACCGGCCACGTTCGGCACGCTGGTCTGCTGCTTGCCGGTGGACACCCAAATGGTCACCGCGGTGCCCATTTCGACGGTGCTGCCGGAACCCGGATCGATGCGGGTGACTGCACCGGACTGCACCGAATCGGAATACTCGCTTTCGATGGTGATCTGCGTCAGACCAGCCTGCTTGAGCTGCGCGATGACCGAATCCTTGGCCTGGCCTACCAGACCATCCGGAATCTTGGTCATGCCGGACGAAATGTACAGCGTGATGATGGTGCCCTTGGTCTGCTTCGAATTCGCGGCCGGATCGGTGTTCACCACCTGATCCTTCGCAATGGTGGCGTTATCCACGGTCTTGACGTTGCCTACCTTGAATCCGGCAGCCTCGAGGATGCTCTTCGCCTCCTCCTGGGTCTTGCCGGACACATCCGGAACAGGGACCGCTTGTGGGCCAGTGGAGAACCACACGGAGACCGTGGAGCCCTTCGCCACTTTCCTGCCGCCTTGCGGATTCTGCTTGGTGATGGTGCCCTTTGGCTGGCTGGATGTGGCATCGTCACGGGCGTCAAGCTTCAGACCAAGGGCCTTAAGCTGTTCTTCCACACGCGCCTGGGAAATGTTCGACGTGTCGGTGAAGTCCGGCACGGACACCAGATCCGCAGTGTTCTTATGCCCGTTCAACGCGAAGAAAATACCGATGACGGCCAGCAAAACAACGATGCTGCCGACCACGGAAGCGATGATGATCTGCTTCTTCTTACGCTCCTGCACGGCCTTGGCACGCTGTTCCGCACGGGTCTTCGTTTCGACTCCGCCATTCGGATTCGGCACGGCCTCGAACTGGCCGGTGACCGGATTGAACGCCTGCGTCGGCGCATCCGTCGCCGGCGCCATGGGCACGGTGGCTGCATCCATTTCGGCCTGCTTGCGGGCCTTCATGTTGGTCAGGTCGGTCAACGGGTTGAACGCGGCAGCCATCGGCACACCGCCGTTCATGAACGTCAGCAGATCGTTCTTGAACTCGGAAGCGGTGGCGTAACGGTTCTGCCGATCCTTGGCCATCGCCTTCGCGCAGATCGAATCCCACATCTTCGGCAGGCCCGGCACGATCGTGCTTGGGGGAGTGGCGACTTCCGACACATGCTGGTAGGCGATCGCCACCGCCGAATCGCCGGTGAACGGCGGCCGGCCGGTGAGCATTTCGTACAGCACGCAGCCGGCGGAATACAGGTCGGAACGCATGTCGACGCTTTCGCCGCGCGCCTGCTCCGGAGACAGGTATTGCGCGGTGCCGACGACGCCCTGCGACTGCGTCATCGTGGCCGCGGAATCGTCGATCGCGCGGGCGATGCCGAAGTCCATGACCTTGACCACGCCCTGCTCGGAAATCATGATGTTGCCGGGCTTGATGTCGCGGTGGATGATGCCCATGCGGTGCGAGTATTCGAGCGCGTTGAGCACGCCCATCATCACCTGCTCGGCGTCGCGCTGGCTCAGCGCGCCATTCACCTTGAGGATGTCACGCAGGGTCTGACCCTTGACGTACTCCATCACCAGATACGGCAGATGCTCGATCTCGCCGGTTTCCGTGGTGACGGTTTCCTCGCCCGAATCGTAGATGTTCACGATGTTCGGGTTGTTCATCTGCGCGACGGAATGGGCTTCACGGCGGAAACGCTCAAGGAAGATGCTGTCAGTGGCGAAATCGGCGCGCATGATCTTGACGGCGACGGTACGCCCCAGACGCGTGTCGGTCGCCACATGCACTTCGGCCATGCCGCCACGGCCGACGAGTTGGCCGAGCTGATAACGGCCCCCGGCCAGAGAGGTAGGCATGTTGATGTTCATCCCTGTTCCTTCCAATCATTGCTCACGGAGATATGGGGTTTGCTGACCACACGTCGGGGAAGCCTTCCTCCCGAAGAGACGACCATCGTGTCGGCCAGCTGCGTCTGCTGGTCGAGCAGACGGCGTTCGATGCGGGACAGGGTGCGTGACACCACCAGCGCGTCCTTCGGACGGTCCAGCGGGTCCTTGGCCAACATCGACATGACGAATTCACGCAACTGCACATCGACGGTGTCGGGCAGCGGCGGAACCGGATTATTGACATGTGCTGCGGCGATGTCGACCGGTGTGGCGCCCGTGAACGGACGGTGTCCGCACAGGCCCTCATAGGCGACGACGCCAAGCGAATAGATATCGGATTGCGGCGTGGCATGCTTGCCCTGCGCCTGCTCCGGGGAAATGTACTGCGCGGTGCCCACGACCATGCCGTCCTGCGTGATCTGCTCCTGGTTGGTGGAGTAGGAGACGCCGAAGTCGGTGATCTTCACCTCGCCGGAATCGGACACCATGATGTTCGCCGGCTTCACGTCACGGTGGATCACGCCATGGGAATGCGCGACGAACAGGCCGCGTGCGGTCTGAATGAGAATCGGCAGCAGCTTGATCGGGTCCATCGGGCCGTTCTGCTCGTGGTACAGGTCTGCAAGCGACTTGCTCGGCACGTATTCCATGATGAGGAATCCGATGCCGTCATGCTCGTAATATTCGAACAGCGCAGCGATGTTCGGATGCGCAAGATTGGCGGAATTATGGGCTTCCGCGCGCAGACGAAGCAGTTTGGCCTCCTGGGTGACGCCCAAATCGCCACGTAGCGCCTTGATGGCCACCGGACGTCCAAGTTGGATGTCATAGCCTTTCCACACTTCACCCATACCACCTTGGGCCAGGCGGGAATCTAACCTGTAGCGTCGGTGGATGAGCTGTCCTTCAACCAGTTTCATTCTGCCAGCGCCTCCTGCATCATTGCTTTCATAATCGGTCCTGCCGCGAACGAGCCGTACAGGTCCACGTTATGCACCACGACCGCCACCGCGATCTTCGGATCGTCCGCCGGTGCGAATCCGATCACCCAGCCGTCGATGGACGTATTGCCGTTTCCAATCTGCGCGGTACCCGTCTTGACGGCCACCTGCACGCCGTTGATGGCCAGATTCGTGTTCTCCTTGGTGACCACGGCCTCCATCATCTGGGTGAGCTTGTTGGCCGTATCCGCACTGAACGCATGGGACATGACCGTGGGCTTGGTCTGCGAAATGACCGACAAGTCGGCGGAACGCACGCGGTCGACCAGCGTGGGCTGCATAAGCTTGCCATCATTGGCTATGGCGGCGGCCACCATAGCATTCTGCAACGGTGTCACCACGGTGTCTCCCTGGCCGATAGACGCCAATGCGAGCTTGTCGTCGTTGATGTCGGTGGGGAACTTCGACGTGACCGACACCCACGGGGTTCCGGTGTAATCGGAACCGTCCACGGTGATCGGGCTGTCAAAACCAAGTTTCTTGGCCATGGACGAGACGGCGTTGTCGCCCAACGACACGCCCAACTGGGCGAACGCGGTGTTCGACGAATACGCCAGCGCGTCCTCCATGGAGATCTTGCCGTCAGCGCCGTCGGCCTGCGGTACGGCGTTGGTCAGTTGCGTGACGGTGCCGGGAAGCGTGTAGCTTGCTCCTGCCGGAATCTGCGTATCCGGCTGGTATTGGCCGGTTTCCAAAGCCGCGGCGGCCACCACCGTTTTGAACGTGGACCCCGGAGGATACAGCTGCGAAGTGGCTCGGTTGAGCATCGGATTGGTGGCGTCCTGGGACAGCACGCCGTAGTTGCTGTTCGCCTGGCTCATGTCATGGCTGGCCAGCTGGTTCGGGTCGTAGCTGGGCGTGCTGACCATGGCGAGGATACGGCCGGTTTTCGGCTCGATGGCCACTGCGGCGCCATCCGTGCTGCCGAGGCTGTTGTATGCGGCCTGCTGAATCTTCGGATCGATGGACGTTTCGATATTGGCGCCCTTGTTCTCCTGCCCGGTGAACAGCGACTTGAACCGCTGCCAGAGCAGCTGCTCCGACTGGCCCGACAGCAGCGAGCTGCGGGACGCTTCGACGCCGCTCCAGCCACGCTGGCTGATGGAGAAGAATCCGGTGACCGGCGCATACAGTTCGCCGGCGGAATAGGAACGCTGGTACGAGAACGAATCGTTGGAAGGATCGGATTTTGCGATGACCGATCCGTCCGCGGCGAGAATGGACCCGCGCGGTGCGCCGTATTCGTGGTACAGCGCGCGGACGTTACGTGCGTCGTTGGTGAGCTGGTTGGCTCGGATGGCCATGATGATGGTGGTGGACATGCCCAGAATGACGAACAAGGCCACCACGATGGTGAACAGCTGGCGGAGCGACTTATTCATGCGATGCTCCTTGCTGGTCGATCGTCGGCAGGACTCCGGTTATCGGAATCGTCGGATTGGATTGATCGGTCTGGCCGGCTTGGCTGGTTTGATTGGCGGGCACGGCATGACCTGCTTGTCCGGCTGCGCCCGCATGGTTTGCCCGCACGGCCGGGATGGCCGAAGCCTTCGCCGCACCCGAACGCGTATTGCCGGCGATTTCGGTACGACGGTTCCGCTCGCGTTCGCGCAACACCCTGACGGCTTCCTGCTGGAATGTGTCGCTGTCAATCTCGGATTCCGGCCTGTTCGCGGAATTGGAGATGACGATCAGCAGCGCGGCCAGCATGTAGTTTGCGATCAGCGACGAACCGCCGGCCGCCATGTAGGGAAGCGTCAGACCGGTCAGCGGAATGACCAGCGTGATACCGCCGACCACGGTGAACACCTGGAAGGCCATGGTGAACACCAAGCCGGACGCAAGCAGCTTGCCGAAGCCGTCCTTGATTTTCATCGCGGTGATCATGCCGGCTGCGATGATCAGCAGATACAGCATGAGAATGGCCATCAGGCCGGTCAATCCCAGCTCCTCGCCCAATGCCGCGTAAATGTAGTCGGAATTTGCGATCGGGGTGATCGACGGGTGGCCCTGACCGAGGCCGGTGCCCATCAGACCGCCGGAAGCCAAGCCGAAAATGCCGGTGACGAGCTGGTATGAGCCGCCGTATTCCTTGTTGTATTGAGCCGCGGAGAACGGGTGAAGCCAGGCGTCCACACGCGAGCCGACGTGGCTGAAGATGCTTGCCGCCGCCACCGCGCCGGCGGCGAAGGCGATGAATCCGATGACGATCCAGCTTTTACGCCCGGTGGCCACGTACAGCATGGACACGAACATGGCGAAGAACATCAGTGACGTGCCCAGATCATGCTGCAGGACCAGAACGCCCATGGAGACGATCCACACCACGATGATCGGTCCCATATCCTTGATGCGTGGCAGTTGGATGCCGAGAATCTTCTTTCCGCCGACGGCAAGCTGGTCGCGATGGTCGAACAGATACGAAGCGAAGAAGAACGCCAGGAACAGTTTGGCGAATTCGCTCGGCTGGAACGATCCCAAGCCGGGAATCTTCACCCAGATGCGTGCGCCGTACTGTTCGGAACCGACCACCGGCAGCATTGGCGACAGCAACAGCACGATGCCGATCACCATGCTGACGTACGAGAATCGCCGCAATACGCGGTAATCCCTCATGAACACCACCAGCAGGTTGGCAAACACCAGTGCGATCGCCAACCAAAGCAACTGTCGGAACGCCACTGTGGTTTTGGTGTCTTGGTCGAGGCGTGCGATCATCGTGACGCCGATGCCCGTCAATACCAGCACGCAGCACATGACCGATTGGTCGGCGTGCGGCTGGAATCGCAGCAGCAGACCCCAGGCGGTCAGGAACAGCGCGCTTACGAACGCGAGCATCCACACATAGTTTTGCGGGAAGCCGTTCGTGGTGCGTTCAAACATCTGGAAGAACGCCACCGCGCACAGCAGCATGCTGAACAGCAGCATGCCAAGCTGTCTCAAGCGTGTTGCGATCATGACTTGTCACCGCCCGACTTGTTGGTCTGCGCGGCCTGATCGGCGGCCTTTTTCGCCGCTTCGTCCTGCTGCTTCTGCTTGGCGGCTGCTTCGTCCTTCGCCTTCTGCTCGGCTTCGGCCTTCTCCTGCTGCCTCGCCTCTTGCTTGCGCTTCGCATCGTTCAGCTGCTTTTTGATCAGACGGGTATGGCTTTTCGCTTCGCCGTACGTGTCGAAGGAGATGCCCTGGTCAAGCTGTTCGCGCCAGCTTGGCGGCAGATCGCTGGTCTTCATATTGGTGTCGGTGACGGCATGTGACAGTTTGGCACCGAAGATGCTCGTCGGCACGCCTTGGAAAATCGCCACTTTGCCGTTGTTGTCGCCGATGTAGTACTTGGTTTGGCTCCAACGGTAGGTGCCCACGCCCACGCCGGCAACGCCAAGCAGCACCAGAATGATGATGAGTATGGTGATGATGCGGTTGCGGAATTTGCGCGACCGTTTCGTCTTACGTTCCTCGATATGTTCGTTGCGAATCGCCTTGGCGACTTCCGGATCGTTCGGATCGGCGGAAATACGCCCGTTGCGCTTCTGCACAATCGGAATTTCCCCGGTATCGGTATTGACACGGTCGCCATTGTCTTCGCGGACCGACGACGGCTGCGCGACGCGCTGTTCCGGCTGTTTCGGCTCCTCGTTGGGATCCTTGCCGCTGCGCAGGGCCGCGGCACGCGCCGCCGGCGACTGTTTGCCTTCGCGCAGAGGCGGGGCGGAAGCGACCGGTTCGTTGACGATGTCCGCGATGGTTTCCAAGCTTGCGCTGGCCGCGCCGCCGACCAGCGGCGTCTGATGCGGCAGGTCGAACGCGTCCGCGTCGAGCGCGAGCGTCGCGTCGGCGATCACCGCGGTGACGTTGTCGGTGCTGCCCGCACGCAACGCCATCGATACGAGCCGCTGCGCGCACTCCTCCTGATCGGCGCAGGTGGACAGCACTTCTTCAAGCGTGGAATCTTCCAGCACGCCGCACAGGCCGTCGGAGCACAGCAGCCAACGGTCGCCCGGATGCGCCTTGCGGATGGCGATGTCAGGGCGCGAATCGATGTCGAAATCGCCCAGCACGCGCATCACCACATTGCGTTGCGGATGGTTGCGCGCCTCGGCCTCGCTGATACGGCCGGTGTCGATGAGATGCTGCACGTAGCTGTGGTCGCTGGTCATGCGGACCAGATGGCCGTCGTGCAGCAGATACGCGCGGGAATCGCCGATATGCGCCAATACCCAGCAGCCGGCGACCAGTGCCACGGACGTGACGGTGGTGCCCATGCCGGCAAGACGACGCTCACGTTTGGCTTTGCCGACGATCGCGTCGTGCGCGGCCATGACGGAAGTCGCCATCATATGGGAGACGACCTGCACGTCGCCGTCAACATTGTCCTGTTCGATGTGCGCCAGCGACCGGATGGCGATGGTGGAGGCGGTGTCGCCGCCGGCATGCCCGCCCATGCCGTCGCAGATGGCGATGAGATGCTCGCCGGCGAACGCGGAATCCTGGTTGTTGGAACGCACGGTGCCCACGTCGGAGACGACGGTGGAATACATGAACAATTGTTGCGAAGCGGTGGAAGTCGGCAAAAACGTCACCTCAATTCGAAGGTGGTCGCACCGATGCGCACAGGCACGCGCGCGCCAAGAATCATCGGCGCGTTCAGACGCTGATGATTGACGACGGTGCCGTTGGTGGATCCCAGATCCTCGATGGCCCAACGGCCGGTGGCGGGATCGGTGTAGACGCGCGCATGGTGGGAGGAAACGAATTCATCATCCAGCACCACGGTGTTCGAAGCGGAACGGCCAAGTGTGATGGTGTTGCCGGCCAGAGGGACGGAACTGCCGGCAAGGGGGCCATCGATAATGACCAGCAGAGTTGGTTTGGCATTGGTTGCGGCGCTTGCCGAAGGGGCTGCGGCGGCTACGGGCGCAGGCGATTCGACGGCCTTGCGCGCGGCGCGCTCCTTACGACGATGAGCCCGCGACTTGCGCGGGCTGAGCGTTTCGATATCCCTGTACAGCGAACGTACCGTACAGGCCACGAAGATCCAAAGCAGTACGAGAAACCCGTACTTGAGGATCGCAAACGTTAATTCAGTGAGCATAGAAGGCGGCTCTCCAGGTTGGGGCTGATTACTCCTGCTCCTGCGAGGAGGCCCAGTACAGGATGCGGGTTCGGCCGATGGTGATCGTGTTGCCGTCGAGCAGCGTTGCCGCCTCAACATGATGGCCTTCGACGTACATGCCGTTGGTGGAGTTCAGGTCGCGGGCGATGACGGTGTTGCCGTTGTCGGTGACGTCGATCTCCATGTGACGACGGGAGATGCCGGGGTCGTCGATGACGATGTCGCAATCGGAACCACGGCCGATGATGGTCTTTTCCTCGGTGAGCAGATACTGGTGCTCGCCGATCTCCAACATCGGGCAATCCTCGGTCTGCGCGTCGGTCGTGACCGGCACGGTGTTGCCCTGCACGGATTCGCTGGAAAGCCGGTAATCGCCCTTGGAAAGTTCAAGATCCTCTTCGAAGATCACCACGACCGGGCCGACGAACGCGTAGTTCTGGCTCTTCGCATACTGGGTGAGGTTGTCGGCAAGTTCATTGGCGAGCGTTTCGGCGCCCCACTCGACGATGTTGTTGAAATCCGGAGTGCTGAGCTTGAAACGGTACTCGTTCGGGGCTACGGTGCGATCGCGCGTGACGGGCATGGCTTCTTTGTCGATCTCGCGTTCCAGAGCGCTGGAAAGGTCGACGGGCTTCAGGTCTTTAGACCCGAACTTCGCGAAAACCCCGTTGACGGCGCCTTCCACGCTCTTCTCAAATCGGTCGAGAACACTCATACTTGTCCCTTTCTGTCCTTGACTATCCTACGCTGTAGCCTGCCGAGCGCCAATTCGAAGGCTACTTGCTTGCAAAAATTTCATGTGAAGGGGGTTGCGTCCGGGGTATTGGCGGCGAGTGGTGCGTGACGGTCGGTAGATTGGAAGGTATGAATGATGCGATTGATGAGTTTCCTGGGCTGAAGGCCCGTACCTTGCGATTCACCTGCGGCGCGCCACGTTCCGCCCGCGCGATCGGCGACGGTTCGCGTGCGCTGTTCCTGCGTTCGGACGGTCCGGAGGACACCGTCACCTCCCTGTGGATGAGCGTGATCGGCAGCGATGGCGATACCGACGAGATTCTGCTTGCCGATCCGCGTACGCTGCTGGCTGACGCCGACGCCGAGGATGTGCCGGCTGAGGAAAAGGCGCGCCGCGAACGTGCGCGTGAAGGTGGTTCCGGCATCGTCGGCTATTCGGTCGATGCGGCCGGCAACCGCGTGACGTTCACCATCAACGGCCAGCTGTTCCTGACGGATATCGCGGCCGGCGTGACGCACGGCATCGCCATCGACGAACCGGAATTCAAGCCGGTGCTGAACCCGCGCATCAGCCCCGACGGACGACACATCATGTATACGACCGGCACGTATTTGGTGGACGTCGATCTTGCGGACGTGTCGGACACGACGGACGCAGGCGAAGACGCGGGCGATGCGGTGTCCATCGTCGCGTCCGTTCCGCAAGACGACGCTGACGACGTTGCCGATACGCAGGACGGCACGAAAGATGACGCGCAAAGCGACGCGGCCGAATCGCAAGCAGGCGAATGGAAAATCGGTCTCGCCGAATTCGCCGCAGGTGAGGAAATGGACCGTTACGACGGCTTCTGGTGGTCGCCTGATTCCAAGTATGTGCTCTTCGAAACCTTCGACGCATCCCACGAGCAGACCTGGTACATCGCCGACCCGGCCGATCCAACGAAACCTGCGCAGGCCCGCCGCTATCCGCAGGCGATGACGGCCAACGCCGACGTGCATCTGACGCTGCTGGAACTCGGCTACGATACGGACGGCTGCTACTACGGCGGCATCGCACACAACGTGGAATGGGACCGCGAATCGTACGAATACCTGGCCGCCGTCAGCTGGACCGAAGGCCACGAGCCGCTGCTACTTGTGCAGGACCGGCTTCAGCAGCACGACCAGGTGCTCGCCGTCCACGTGGGCGAGCCTATCGTGACCATGAGCGCGCCGGAAAACGGCTTCACCGACGAGGACGGCAGCGAAGTGGAGACCTTCTCCATCGCCATCCCCGAATACGCGCCCGGCGAAGAACCCGGCACCACGCGCGTGCTTGAGGAACATAGCAACGACTGCTGGCTCGACCTGATCGCCGGCACCCCCGCATACACGCCTGACGGCCGTCTCGTGTGCGCGATGAACGACATGGACGCCGACACGAACCGTCTGACCGTGGACGGCACGCCATTCACACCCAAGGGCCTGCAGGTGCGCGAAGTGCTCGACGTGACCGACGACGACGTGCTGTGCGTGGTGCAGCGCACGCCGGAACTGCTGCCGGCCGCCGATCTGCCGTTCCTGTGGCAGTCCAACGCGGACGATCACGACGCCCGCAGCTTCGACGTGGTCTCGATCCGTTACGACGGCGACTGGGAGCCGCTCACCTACGTTCCCGGACAGTGGACGATGAGCCGCGCCGGCGACGGTTGCGTGGTGACCGGCCGTGGCATGGACGATGCCGCGATGCAGATGCAGCATTGCATGAACGTGCGCACGACGGACGGTGATGGTGATGGCGTCGACGCCGCCGACATGATGTCGATGGTGGTTTCGCCGATCGAAAACCACGCCGAAACCCCCGGTTTCATGCCGAACGTGCGATTCGTCCGCCTCGGCGAACGCGCCCTGTACGCGGCGGTCATCCTGCCGTCGGCGGACAGCGCATACGCGCATGCCGACCAGTTGCCGGTCCTCATGAAGCCTTACGGCGGCCCCGGTTTCCAGCAGGTCGTGGAAAGCCAGTCGTTCTACTGGGACGCGCAGTGGTGGGCCGACCAAGGCTACATCGTGGTCACCGCCGACGGTCGCGGCACCACCGGCCGCGGACCGAAGTGGGATCGCGCGATCTACGAAAACATGAAAGCCGTGACGCTTGAGGACCAGGTCGACGCCGTGTACGCGCTGCCCGACGCGCTTGCCTCGATCGCCACCAAAACCGGCGTTGCCGTGCCGAAACCCGACCTCGGCCGCGTGGCGATGATCGGCTGGTCCTACGGCGGCTTCCTGTCCGCGCTCGCCGTGCTGGACGCGCCCGACACCTTCGCCGCGGCCTGCGCGGGCGCTCCGCCGACCGACTGGACGCTGTACGACACGCATTACACCGAGCGCTACCTGGGACTCGATCCGACCACGTACGAACGTAACAGCATCGTCGCGGACGCGCCGAAACTCAGTCGCCCGCTTATGCTCATCCACGGTTTCGCCGACGACAATGTGACGATCGCCAATAGCCTGCGATTGAGCCAGGCGCTGATGGCGGCCGGCAGGAAGCACACGTTCCTGCCGCTCAACGGCATCACGCACATGACCAACGACGAGACGGTGGCGCGCAACCTGTTGCTGCTGCAGCGCGACTTCCTCGCCGACGCGCTGGTCTGACGGTGTTCCGGCGGAACTGACGTTCCGATACAACCGAAGAAAAAAAAGAACGCGTCCCCCTGCGATTCGACGGACTGCCAAGTATCCGTCGGGTCACAGGGAGACGCGTAACCCTTCTCAATAGGGAAGATAGGATGGCGTGAACACCCCTGCAAGTAAGGGTGTACCACATCTGTGTAGCACCTTTTGTAGTACCCTTTCGTTTCTCGCGACCGTCGGAGCCAGTCACGATTCGGGGTGTCCGGCAAGGGGTGGCAGGGTTTCGGGCACCGGAATCGGCAGATAGGCGAACAGCGTCCATTCGCCGTCGCGCAGCGTTGTCTCGAGTTTGCCGCCATGCGATTCGAGCTGTTTGCTGAAATACGCGAGGCCGTGGCCTCCCGGCTGCGTGCGATCCGTTTCGGTGGTCCTCGCCTGGTTGATCTGCGTGATTTCGACGGCGTTCGGCTTGAGTATCACCGACAGGTCGGCTTTGCTGCCGGACTGGGCGTGACGCGCGATGTTGGCGTAGGTCTCGCGAAGCAGATCATTGGCGATTCCGGCCAGGCTCGGGGAGGCGCTTGGCGCACCGCCCGCCACATGGAGGATCGAGGTGATGTCGAAGCCGAGCGCGCGTAGACGCCGGTCGCCGCCGGCCATCGTGGCTTTGAGCAGGTCGGAGAAGGCCTTGCCGTCCGCATCCTCCTCAAGGACGGTGACGTCCATATCCAGTTCGTCGATGACGCGATGCACGTTGGTCAGGGCGGACAGGATGTAATCGTTGACCTGCGTCCATTTGTCGAGCTCATCGCGTCTTTCGTCCGCGTTCTTGCCGTCGTCACCATCCGTCGAGGCGCTGCCATCGCCATCGCCTCCGCCGGACAATGCATCGATGCGACGTTGCGCGACGAAAGCCGCGGCGGACAGATCTCCCGTCACGGCGTCGTGTATGGCTTCCGCGATGTGACTGCGGCTTTCCATCTCCCGTAATCGCGCTTTCGCCTGCTCCGCCTCGGCGCGGCTGCCGGCTACGGCCTGGTTCCATCGCAAACCGCATCCGAGCATCAGTACCAGGCTGACCATGGCGATGATGGCCACGGGATTGCTGCGGCTCGTGCCAAGGACCAGTTGACGGAACAGCTGGTCGCCTATGGAATAAGCGAGCAGCAGCAGCGCCACGAGATTGTTGGTTTCGTAGGCGAGCATGCCGAACGTGTAAAGGATTCCCGGCAGCGAGTTGACGTCGGCTCCGGGTATGAGCCAAGGTCCCGACTGGCTCATGATCAGAAACAGCAGCGACATCGATTTCGGAAAGAACGGTGACAGCAGCAGCACCGCGATTTCGATGATGGTCCAGACGATCGCCGCGGGATTGTCGGTCGGGGCGAGCACCAGGCAGAACAGGATCCACCATACGGTGATGACCACGATGGTTATGCGGATCGGATGCCAGAGTTTCGGATGGTCGGCACGCATATGGTTGTGCCAGGAGCGGAAGGCGCTTACGGGTCTGGGTTTTGTGGGTTCAGCGTGCATGCGATCTCACCCACAATGCCACTGCCTGGCGTGCCGTCTTGCAGTTCAGCTTCTTGAGAATGCCCTGCATATGCTTGCGCACGGTGCTTTCGGAGATGTCCAGTCGTTCGGCGATCTCCCTGTCCAGCATGCCGTCGGCGCACAGGGAGATGATTTGCTCCTCGCGCACGGTGAGCCGCGGTGAGGTCTCCTCCTCGCGTCTGATGCGCACGTTGGCCAGGGCGGGAGGTTCGAATCCCTCCATAACGTTGCCTCCACAGAGCCGCTCGATGGCCTTCGCCAGCTGATCGGAATCCTCCTTGCCGATCAGTCCCTGCGCTCCGGCTTCCATCAGCCTGCTACGGTAGCTGTTGATGGAGAAGCTGGTGATGCCCAGAATCGGCAGATGCCTGTCCATGAGACGGATCCGATGGCAGATGGCCGGCCCCTGCAAGCCCTCCATGGACATGTCCAATACAAGCAGGTTGAGATTGTCGTCGTTCCTCTGGCAACGTTCGATCGCTTCGTCGCCGGAAGTGGCCGTCCACACCACGTAGGCCGTGGGGACCTTCGCTTCGATGAGAAGGCTCAGCGATTCCAACGCGCGAGGATCGTTGTCGACCAGCGCTACACGGTGGATTTTTGGTATGGGAGCTGCGGATTTCGCGGGATTCATCGCATGGCTCACTTTCCACACAGCCAGTAAAGCGGCGGCGGGCAGTCGATGATGGCGGATGCGGTTCCTCTCGCCGCGTCGGCGAAGATGGCAGCCTTCCCGTTGGAAGGGGTCATCGTTCCGGCTGGCTGCATGGTGCAGAGCATGACGAATGCCACACACAATGACATGATTTTCATACCGACATTGTACGGGGGAGCGCGTCCACGAGTGAGGAGGCGCGTTCGATCCGTGGAGCCGAAGCGTGGGGCTCTGAAGGCTGTTCATGTGGGATTCGTATGATGAAAGCATGACTCTTAGGCTGCTCGACGAGGCGAATTACGACGCCGAAATGGAAAGCAAGGTGCTGCCCGCGCTGGACGCCTGCATGACGGAAGGATGGATGGATCCAGCCACCGTTGACTGGAACGGCGACGCGCTGCCCAAACTGGACGAACCCGGCCGGTTGCACTATTGCTGTTACGACGCGGCCAAATTCGACGTGCTGCGTGAGGACGGCGCTTCGGGCGTGTTCCGCGGTGCGATCGTCATTTCGCACGGATTCACCGAATTCGCGCGAAAATACAGCGAGATGGCATGGTATTTCCTGCTGGCCGGCTATTCCGTATGCATCCTCGAGCATCGCGGGCACGGTCATTCCGTGCATGACGTGGACAATCCCAGCCTGGTGTGGATCGACGATTGGCGCCGGTATGTGTCCGATTTCGCAGCCTTCGCCGACACTGTGGGCCGCGAATACGCGTGCGGCGAGCCACTGAACCTGTACTGCCATTCGATGGGCGGCGGCATCGGCGCGGCCGTGATGGAACACTATCCGAGCCTGTTCGACAAGGCCGTGTTGTCCGCACCCATGATCGCCCCCGTCGTCGGTATGCCGACATGGATCGCACGCATCGCTACAGGCGCGTTGTGCGGCTTGGGATTCGGCAAAGCGCGCGTATTCGGTCACACCGATTTTTCCCCCGAACTCGATCTCGACGAGCATAAGGGCGCGTCCGAGGCGCGCGTTCGCTGGTTCCACAAGCAGCGCGTCGACGACGTGGCATGCCAGACCAACGCGGCCACCTTCGAATGGGCGCATCAGGCGATGGCATTGTCTCGAGCCGTACTCAAACCGGACATGTGCGGTGCGATCGAAACTCCGACGCTGCTGTTCCAAGCGGGCCGTGACGTCTGGGTCCTGAACGGTCCGCAGGACGATTTCGTGGAACGCGTGCGCGAAGGCGGCGGATTAATCGAAAAAATACGGTACGGCAAGTCGTTGCACGAGATCTTCTCCATGCCGAACACGGTGGTCGGACCGTATGTGAACAAGATTCTCGACTTCTTCAGCGCGCCCGCGGACAGTCTGTGAGCGGCTGCCACTGCAAGACACATGCGGCGTGTACGGTGTGCGATGAGCGAACAGTGAAGGGGAAGGAGCCGCAGTGGCGGAAAAAACGTTCGAACGCACGCCGAAAGACCTGATTATCGGCATTGCGATGACCCTGTGCGGCGGCGTGCTGTGGGGCGTCAACGCCACCGTCTCCAAAATCCTCATGGGCACGTACCACGCCTCGCCGCTGTGGATCGCATGCGTGCGCGAACTGGCAGCCGGCGTGCTTTTCCTCACCTGCTCGGCCATCATGACGCCGAAACTGCTTACCGGCGCGCTACGCGATCGCAAATCATATCCGCGGCTGCTGGCCACCGCCATCATATGCGTGCTGCTGGTGCAGGTCGCCTACCTCGAATCGATCAACTGGACCAACTCCGGCACCGCGACCGTGCTGCAAAGCCTGAACCTGCTGTTCGTCTTGGGGGTCGTATGCCTGCGCGGGCGGCGACTGCCCGGCGTACGGGAAGGCATCGGCGTGGCGCTCGCCTTCGCGGGAACCGTGCTGATTGCGACCGGCGGCGATTTCACCACGCTGAAACTGCCGTTGGTCGGCCTGATTTGGGGCGCTATCAACGCGGCGTCCACGGCGGCCATGGTGTTTCTTCCGGTCAAGCTCATCGAACGTTGGGGCAACTTCACCGTCAATGGCATCGCGTTCCTGATTTCCGGGCTTGTGCTGCTGCCGTTCGTGCGGCCGTGGGCTACGGCGCCGCAGTTGGATTGGCTGGGTGTGGGGCTGATGACGTTCACCGTGATCGGCGGCACATTCGGCGCGTTCTGGCTGTACATGGCCGGCGTGGTGCGCGTCGGTTCGATGCGTGCCACCATGCTCGGCACCAGCGAACCGGTGATGGCCACGATTTCCGCGGTGGCATGGACGGACGCGGTGTTCGAACCGACCGATTTGGTTGGATTCGTGATGATTCTCATCATGGTGTTTTTGGTACGTTAAGTGCCGTGACGGGCGTTGCTTTTCGGGCGGCGGCGTGCGGACAAACAAAAAAGCCGGACACCCACTTACGGGCGTCCGGCTTCGCTTTGCTTAGCGATTACCGTGACTTACGACGTGCGAATATGACGTACGGCAGCTGGAAATCAGCCTTCAATCGCAATCTGATGCTTGGTCTCAACCTGCTGCTGCGCTTCGGGCTTCGGCATTTCCAGGCACAGGGTGCCGTCCTTGTAGCTGGCGTGAATGTCGGAATCCTTCACGTCCTCGCCAACGTAGAAGCTACGAGAGCAAGAGCCGGCGTAGCGTTCGCGACGCAGCCAGCGGCCGTTGTCGTCCTTGTCCTCGTGCGAGCTGTTGCGATGCGCGGAAACGGTCAGATAGCCGTTCTGCAGGTCCAGCGAAATGTCGTCCTTCTTGAAGCCAGGCATGTCGATGTCGACCATGTAGCCCTTGTCGGTCTCACGCACATCGGTGCTCATCATGCCTGCGGACATGTTCGGATCGCATGCGGCTGCGCGGTCCATGTTGCGCCAACCCTCGAAGAACGGATCGTCGAACAGATCGGAGAACATCGTGTCATTCATCAAAGCCGGAAACATTGCCATAATCGGTACTCCTTAAGCAAATGCGCGTTCTGTGCGCGGAGTAATGCGGCTTGGCAGCCGGCCGTGCGATTATCGCTGCGGCGTCACCATCCAGCGAGACCGGCGACCGGGTTCGTTGCCGCATCCGGAACCCTCCCGGGCTCCTGACCTTGACCTTTCACTTCACCCAACTCTTCCGTGTCCTGCTCATTCCGCGATTATGCTCACAGTGAAATACCGGGAAATGCTTGCGATTGCGTGCGCGGAAAAGTCGTACGGCGAATTTCGTTTTTCTTCAGAATCGGACGCATGGGATTGGTCTGCAATGCGTTACGTATCTGTTTTTCCAACCGGTCACGTGAAGTGTGGTTTTGGGTGGCTATGTGTTCGATTCTGCCGAATTGGTTATTCGGATTGTGTTTTCTGGAGAATCGGACATTTGTGGTGCTGGTTTTGGGTTTGGATGTCCGTTTGTCTGTTTCTGCTGAGATAGCTGGGCTTTCGGCGCATTTTTAGTACTTTTTTGTCACATTTCATACGTTTTGGATAAAGCAAAAGGGCTGGAATCGTTGGATTCCAGCCCTTTTCGGCCCGTGCGAGCGGGGGGAGTTGAACCCCCACGAGCATACACTCACTGCCACCTGAAGACAGCGCGTCTACCATTCCGCCACGCTCGCAGACAGTGAATTAATTTACACCAAAACCCACGCAACCTCAAATCGGCGTGTCGTGCCGCCATTTTCCGTAGGAAAATTCAAGCGGCGCGACGCAGCTTGTCCGATTCTGGAGAATCGGACAAATAGACATGCGAATACGCGGCTGTGAACGGGCGTGAATCAAGGCAGCATCAAATCGGTGCCGCCGAGAAAACGGTAGCCGCCGTCATCCATCAATCGGGTTTTCGCAAAATGTAAGCCCAAGAGCGTGGCTTGCACCTCGTCGATGCCGTAAATGACATGCTCCCAGACGGTCTGCCCAGAAGCGTCTTCCAGACGAACGTCTACACTCCAGGTGTCCTCGTCGATTTGCGGTTCGGAAACCGACAACACCCGATCTCCACCCTCGTATTGGAATTGTCGCTGCATGCTCGTCTCCCATCAAATGCGCGTATCTTCGATTGCGGGTTGTTCGCTCTTCGGGTTGGAAGATAGTGTTTGGCTATTTGTCGCATTGGAACTTTTCCCCGCTAGGCAGGCGGCATAGGCTGCGGCTGCCCCGGCCCAGCATACTGCGGCCGCAGCACCGTGTAGGCGTTTGCATGTTTTCCCTAAAAGTTTATATTCGTGATCACACGTTGCTTTTGAGGAGACTGTGACTGCAGCTGCATTGCTTACTGATGGATTACTGATGGCGCATGGGGGCATTCCCTGAACTGTTGATAATATACAAGCGAAGGTAATTGTTAGAATAGTTTTCAGCATAATTTAATGTCCTGCGATAACTGATATTGGAATTAAATTAAAATATTCGCCAGAATTTGCGCTACGCAATGTGCAGTGCTTGCGTTTACGCCATGCTGACGGAGGAATTGCTCGATTTTGCCAGCTGCCCAATTCTCAGGTTTTTGCAGAAAGCCGGAGAGATCGCCGAGCCATTTTGCTCCACTGAAAATTTTTGCCGCTACTTTAAGCGCTTTGGCTACATTTCCTACGGCTCCACGACTCTGTGGCACGTCATCCGTGTCATTCAATGGTTGCAAGGCGTTTGCATTTTTAGTGGGGAATATTCCGGAAGCCTCCGCCTCTGCCGGGTAAGCATATTGTTTGTCGGCTGTGGGCTGGACGGAGAGGCTATGTGCTTCGTGTTCGATTGCTGCGCTGTTCGGCACCTCATCCATGCTGGGAAGCGAAGCTTCATCTGCCATTGCTGTCGCGCTCCCCGATGCAAGTGTCGCACAAGCCAAAATAGTCGCAATAACACGTAACGTGTTCTTTTTCATATATATGTCTTTTCGTCAAGTTGACGTGACATCAGTCGAGAGTAGAAGCGTGTTCGCAATTGTGATAGAGTGCTGTCACCTGTTAGGGGGACGTGTCGCATTAAATATTCAAACGGGTGACATTGCTGTTGTACGGAACCGCATTGCGTGATTTACATGATGACGGAATGTGTCCCCCGGTGAAAGGTGTGAATATGCGACGGAAGCAAAATGCATGCGACTCGAACGGTGGCGTACATACTGAGCGCGTGACGGCCGGCATGCATGACCTTACATATGGCTTGAAAGATTTTTTCCGCGAGGTCTTTCTTGATAAGGATGATATCGACTATGAGCGCCGCTTTGACGTGCGTTCCTTGCCATTGCTGGTTGTAGCGATGGCTGCAGGATGGCTCTATTCTCGTGATGGAAACGGATTCTATGCGTGTGTCAGCGCGATTTTTGCTGTTTCCTATACTGTGTATTTCATCGTCAATCGAGGCGTGTACATCGTGCGCCTGTTCCGTGGGGAAAATATTTTCGGTAAACGGCGTGTGAGATGTATGAAATACCGTGGCACGATACATTCGTCGGTTGCGGGCGGGCTGGCAAAAGCCTTGGAAAAATTCGTTGATAACGATACGCTGTATGCGTATATCGGCGGATATGGTGTTCCGTTGCTGGGCACTGCGACAATGATTGCTTATGACGCGTCGCACTGGTTATGGTTGGCATTAGTCGGGGGAGTCTTGTGCGTTGTATATGCGCTGTATTGGCTGATATATGCATTTGTTGCCGCGCATCGGGCGCTTATCGCAGTGCTTGCGGATCGCGATAGGAGATTGGAACAGGCGGGTTATCGCATGACGGTTATGCGCCGAGATGCAAAATTGGCCAGCAGGACGCATGATACGGTTACCGGTGGTCTGTCGTATATTGCCTTTATTGCGCAGCAGCAGCTGGAGGGTAAAACCTTATCGGACGAGGAACGGGTTGCGTGGAAACATATCGATGATGCGGCTCAACGTACGATGGACAATGTTCATGAAGTTATTGATATTCTTGGACGAGATATCGACCCCGCAAATCCCGTTGGCGGCGAAGGGTTTGATTGCGAATCGCAAGAAATACAGATGCCAGATGTTTCTTCATTGGAGAGAATTATTCGCGAGCATTGTGATGAGGGGGATTCTCGGCTTAAGACGCTCGGGTTTGTTGGAACAAGTGAGATTCAGCTGGATGTTGCGGATGCTGATGATACTGGTGAAAGTGTTTGTGCGGATCTGATTGATGAGTGTACAAGTCTGATTGATGAGTTATACACCAATATTTCTTGTCACGCTGATACGAGTCAGCCATACGCTGTTTTTGTCAGTAGCGAGAACGGATGCCTCCGCATCACGCAGGTAAACGCTATAGCGTGCCCGCACGATGCGCAGAGCGGCTATAAGAAGAAGGTTTCAGGAAGGGGACTTGCGTTTCATCGGAGGATGCTTGACGCGATGAGCGGGTCGATTACTACTTGTGAAGAGGGTGATACTTGGACGCTGCATGTGGTCATACCGTTGTGAAAACAATAGGTTTTGGTGTAGATATTTGATAATTATTCATGCTGAAGCTTTATAAAATATCGCAAGTAATTTGGTAGTTAATGTAATGGAAACTAATGTGGAAAGAATTGACAAATCAGTTGAACATATAGGAATAGTCGACAATGATGTGTTGACGTTGGGTGCGTTGTCTAGCTATTTGGCTCAACAATTTGGAGACGAGAAAATTTTATGGCGATGCACGCTTGGTAAAAAAGCTGCGGAATTATGTAGTAATTCGCAAACACGTCCCCAGATATTACTCATGGATATGTCATTATCTGATGCCGATGGCGTGCAGATTTGCCAGGAGATTCGGCGTACTGTTGACGATATGCCGATTTTGGCGATTACTTCTTTTCCGTTGCGCCGATATGCTGCTGCGGTGGCTCAGGCTGGAGTGCAAGGCATTGTCGCGAAACGAAATTTGCGCACTATTGCCGCTGCTCTCGAATGCGTTGTATCTGGACACGTTTATCTGCCGGATGAGTTAGCGGAAACCATGCCGGATCTGCATTTTGAGTTGCCAGTACAGGCGCATCGTAGGATCGATGCAGAGACTCTTGGCGGGCAGGCCGTGAAACCAGTTTTGTCCGATCGGGAAACGGCGATTATAGTCAGGTATGCGCGAGGGCAGACCACACTTCAAGTGGGGGAGTGCTTAGGATTATCGGAGAACACTGTCAAGACTTATACCAAGCGTGCCATGGCGAAGCTTGGGGCGAAAACGCGAGGTCAGGCAATAGCCCTCTGGCTGATGCAAACCATGACGCATGGTGTGTGATTTAGGCAGCTTTTATCTCTGATAAACGTATATGTGCTGTGACCGATTCTGGAGAATCGGACACTCGTTGGGTTTAGGAAAGGGCTTGGGTGTCCTTATTCTCCCGAATCGGACACATGGGACGGGATACGGGGAGGCATGAAAAAGCGCCGACGGGGGTTCATCGGCGCTTGAGCTGTTTTCAGGATACTTAATCCGGAGTGGCTTTGCCTCAGCCCTTGGAGCCGTTTTCGTAGAAGTGCGCGAGCGTCTCGTCGCGGAACTTCTCGAAATATCCGCCGTCGATCGACGCGCGAATGTCGTCCAGCAGCTTCACGAAGAAATGCTCGTTGTGGATCGTGGCCAATGTGAAACCGTTGAATTCGCGGGCGCGCAACGCATGATCCACGTAAGCACGCGAATAATGCGTGCACGTGTAGCAATCGCAGCCCTCTTCAAGCGGGCCAAAATCATGCTTGAATTGCGCGCGCTTGATGTTGTAGCGGCCGTGGCGCGTGAAGATCGCACCATTGCGGCCGCAACGCGCGGGGGCCACGCAGTCGAAGGTGTCGCCGCCGTTCTCCACGCAGGCGAAGATGTCGTCCACCGCGGCGATGCCGAGCACATGGCGCGGACGGCTTTCCGGCATCGCGTCACAGATCCAGGCGCAGGTGTCGCCGATGATGCGCTTCTCGATCGCGCCGCCGATGCCGACGCCGTCGAAATCGAGCGAAGCGATCTGTTCGGCGGCATGCCTGCGCAGATCCTCGTAATTCGCGCCCTGCACCACACCATACAGCGCCTGATACGGCTTGCCGAGACGTTCCTCGGTAAGCCGCCTGTGCTCGGCCACGCAACGTTGCGCCCAGCGGTAGGTGCGTTCCACGGAACGTTCCTGGTAGCCGCGGGTGTTCATCAGCGTGGTCAGCTCGTCGAAAGCGAACATGATGTCGGCGCCGATCTTGTGCTGGATGCCCATGGAGATTTCGGCGGAGAACCGGTGCAGCGAGCCGTTGAGCGGCGACTTGAACGTCACACCGTCCTCGTCCACGAACGCGAGCCGCTCCTTGCCTTCCGCGATCACGTCGTCCGATTTCATGCCGGTGACGTCCATGGCGAGCGTCTTCTTGAAGCCCGCGCCGAGTGACAGCACCTGGAATCCGCCGGAATCGGTGAAGGTCGGACCGTTCCAGTTCATGAATTTGGCGAGTCCGCCGGCTTCGTCGAGCACCTGTTCCCCGGGGCGTTCATACAGGTGGAACGCGTTGGACAGCAGGCATTGCGCGCCAAGATCCTTCATGGTTTCGGGCAGCACGGCCTTCATCGCGGCCTGCGTGGCCACCGGCACGAACGCCGGGGTGTGGATGTCGCCGTGGGGGGTGTGGATGATGCCGGTGCGTCCGTATCGCGCGCCGCCGCGGCCCTTGCCATCGGCCGCATCTGGCAGGCGGGTTTTCTGCTCGAAGTAGAACGCGTCGCGGCGGCCGGGCTTGCCGGGTTCCGCGCCGCGGGGATGCTCAATAAGGTTTTCGGTCGATGCCGCGCTGGTCGTGTTGCCTGCTGCGTCGTGCGTTGCGCCGGCTGCCGCGTTGGCCGCTGAGGTCTCGTGCGCCACCGCGCCGGTCTGTGGTTCGTTCAAGCTTGTCATGCTCTCAACTGTATGCGATAGCGCCGATTGCCGCGGTGGCGCCATCGGCGGTCGACGGTGGCATCGTATGGAGTAAACTGCCAAGCGATTCGATTGCTACTTTCAACAAACATTCAGGAAACTTCCAGAGCAGGTATCTTTACTCTTAGATAGCAGTTCGAGCGGCACGATTGCTGACCATGTTGAATGCCGCGAGACGAATAAGGAGCAACAATGGCTGAAGATAATAGCGATCAGAACATCGCCCAGCCGCAGGATGGCACGCAGCAGACCGCGCCGCAGACGCCGAGCGAGAACGTCGCCGACGAAGCACAGACTTCCGTTACCGAACCGATTGCAGTGCCGAACGCGGGCGAGCAGCCCACCACCGCCCTTCCTACCGTGGACGCGGCGGATGGCACGGCAGGCAATACCGCTGACGATACGCCGGATTATGCTTCCGCTGCCGGTGAACGCACGGTGATCAACAACGCGACGCAGGATGCGCCGACCGAACAGTACCGTCCGGCGCCCGAATACGGCGCGTACGGTCCGGTGCCGACGCCGCCGGCTGGCGATGCCAGCGGCCAGACCGTCCAGCAACCGCAGTACGGCGCGCAGCAGCAGGGCCAGCGCCAGCCGCAGGACAACCGTCCGTCGTTCTTCGGCGCTTTCGGCAACCCGTATACGACCGGCAATCAGCGGAACAATGGCAATCCGTTCGGCAATCCGTTTGGCGGCTCGTCCGCGCAGAACGGCGCGCAGCAGAACAATCAGCAGCAGCCGCAGTACGGCGCGAACATGCCCCCTGCGGGACCGGGCAACCGCAATCCGTTCGGCGCTCCGGGGCAGGGCTTCCCGAACCAGCCGAACCAGACGCCGGTCGTCACCAAGCAGAAGTCCGGCATGACCAGCCATGTGGTCACCGCCGTTGTGGCCGCACTGGTGTCCGGCGCGCTGTGCCTCGGCGTCGGCTTCACCGCGATCACCAACGGTTGGGTGCATGTGCCGTCCTCCAGCTCGCTGTCCGACGTCAAGTCCAACACGTCCGGTTCCGGTTCCGCCAAGGCGAAGTCCGGTACGGCGGTCGATTGGACCGCGGTGGCCAAGGAAGTGTCCGATTCCGTGGTGGCCATCGACGTGGCGACCAGCGACGGCGAAGCCAAGGGCTCCGGCGTGGTGATCAGCGACAAGGGCTATATCGCCACCAATAACCACGTGATTTCCGGCGCGCAGCAGATTCAGGTGACGCTCGCCAGCGGCGCCGTCTATTCCGCGAAGGTGGTCGGCACCGACACCACCACCGATTTGGCCGTGATCAAGCTCGACAATCCGCCGAGCGATCTGAAAGTCGCGGAATTCGCCGATTCCGACAATCTCGCCGTCGGCGAGGCCGTCATGGCGATCGGCAATCCGCTCGGCTACGACGACACCGCCACCACCGGCATCGTGTCCGCGCTCAACCGCCCGGTGACCGTGACCGATGACGACAACAACGCTATCGTCACCAACGCCGTACAGATCGACGCGGCCATCAACCCGGGCAACTCCGGCGGCCCGACCTTTAATGCGGCCGGCCAGGTGATCGGCATCAACTCGTCCATCGCCTCCACCGCAAGCTCGTCCGGCACGGCAGGTTCCATCGGCATCGGCTTCGCCATTCCGGCGAACCTCGTCAAGCGCGTGACCAACGAGATCATCGACAACGGTTCCGTGAAGCATGTGGTGCTTGGCATCACCATCAAGAGCTCCTCGGTGGAAGCGGACGGTGTGACCCGCGGCTGCGCCCAGGTGCAGGCCGTGACCGACGGTGGCCCGGCGTCCAAGGCCGGCGTGAAGGCCGGCGACTCCATCGTGGCGTTCAACGGAAAGGCAGTGAACAACAACTACTCGCTGCTCGGTTACGTGCGCGCCTCCGCCATGGGAGACAAGGTGAAGCTGACCGTTGTGCGCGGCGGCAACACCATGGATCTCGAAGTGACGCTCGACCAGGAAGAGACCAAGACGAACTCCTCCAACAAGCAGGAACAGCGTCAGCAGAACAACGGCAACGACGATAACGGCAACGGCCAGAATGGCGGCAGCCAGAACGGCCAGAATGGCGGTAACGGCAACAACGGCGACGGCGGTGGCCTGTTCGATCCGTTCGGTCTGTGGTAAAGCCGGATGCACGGCATCGTACGGCAACGTACGGTGTGCGGCGTTCATGCCGACAGCGATACGGGTGGCTGCCACCCGATAGGCTGACGGCGAAGTCGCAACCGCAATCCGCGTAATCGCGGAAAACGCTGAACAAGCCGAAAAACGGCGGAAAACAAGGGCTGTGCGAGCAATCGCACGGCCCTTTTCGTATGCGCGGAACGCGCGCGACGAACGGAAGCACACGCAAACGACCGCGGCAATCGCAATGCTCTGTTATGCTGGAAATATCTTTTTACGCCGTGTATCGATGGTCCGCGCAGGCGGGGCGCCGATGGGTTAACAAGGCGTCCGATACGAGCGTAAGGAGATTCTCATGCGTAGAATCATTTCCATTTGCAAAGAAGTTCCGCTGCTGCCGATCGCCATCATTGCCGCGATTCCGTTGGCATTGCTGGGTTCGTGGCGTCCGTGGGAGGCTGCGGGCGTCTCGCTGACTTTCGGACCGTTCAATCCGGGTGTCGGGCAGTGGATCGTGATCGCGCTGGTCGTGTACACGATTGTGGTGACTGTGATCGGCATGATTGACGATTTGCGGCACGGTCACGTCGGTGTGGATTTGCTTGCGGTTATTGCGATCGCGTCGACGGTGGCGGTGCAGGAATACTGGGCTGCGTGGGCCGTGGTGCTGATGATTTCCTCCGGCGAGGCGATTGAGGAATTCGCACAGTCGAAGGCGGAAGGCAACCTGACGGCGCTGGTTGATGCGGCGCCGCGGACCGCGCACGTGGTGACGTTGCCGGGCGTGGGTGCACGTGCGGCGGCTGCTGGGGCCGACGGTACTGCCGGTGATGCTGAGGGCGACATGACGGCGGACGGCTTTCGCAAGGTCGCCAGTGTGGATGTGCCTAACGCTGCGGAAACGAATAAGTCCACCACCCAAACCAAGCCTTACGACGCGGCCGGCGAGCATTTCGAAACCGTTCCGGTCGACCAGGTCAAGCTTGGCGACGTGATCCTCGTGCTGCCGGGCGAAACGGTGCCGGTCGACGGCGAACTGCTGTCGGGCGTCGCCACGTTGGATCTGAGCAATATCAACGGCGAGCCGGTGCCGCGCGAAGTGTATGCGGGCGCGCGCGTGCTGTCGGGTGCGGTCAACGGATCGACCGCGCTGACGATGCGTGCCACGCAATTGGCGCAGGATTCGCAGTATCAGAAGATCCTCGAACTGGTGTCGTCGGCGCAGGAATCGCGCCCGACCGTCGTCAAAACCGCCGATGTGCTGGCGGTGCCGTTCACCATTCTTTCGCTGGCGATCGCCGGCATTGCGTGGGCCGTCGCAGGCACGCCATTGCGATTCGCGCAGGTGCTGGTTTTGGCCACGCCCTGCCCGCTGCTGATCGCCGCTCCCGTCGCGTACGTGGCCGGCACCGGTCGCCTTGCCAAGGCGGGCATTCTTATCAAAGCGCAGGACGTGCTGGAAAACTTGGGCCGCGTATCGCATATCTTCTTCGACAAAACCGGCACGCTTACCGTCAAGCAGCCGCAGGTCGTGCGCGTCGAGAAGCCGTTCGAAAACAGCTCGCCGTACGACGAGAACCACATTCTGATGATGGCCGGCGTGGTGGAAGGCTACTCGGTGCACATTCTGTCGAAGGGCATCGCGGCGGCCGGGCAGAAGGCCATGCAGGAACTGTACGCGCGCTATGAGAACGGGCAGCGGCTGTGCGCCGAACGCGATCTGCCGGGGCATGGACGCGATTACCCCGTGGTGAAGAACATCGAGGAACAGTCGGGCAAGGGTGTGTCCGGCGAGGTGAACGGGCATGCCGTGCGCGTGGGTCGTTTCGCGTACGTGACGGCCGACGAGGCCGGCTTCACGCATGTGCTGGGCGCAGGTGCGGCGGCCGGTATTGCGGCTGGTGCTGTGGCCGATAGCGCGGTTGGCGATTCGGCGACCGGTACCGCTGCCGGCGCTTCCAAGAAGCCGGAGGTGAATTCGCTGTTCGCCCCGCTCGAGCCGGACGAAATGGCCGCGTACGTGGCGATCGACGGCAAGCTCGCCGCGCGCATCGTGCTGCGTGACGTGCCGCGCGAAAACGCGAAATCGTCCCTTGAAAAACTGCACCGGCTCGGCGTGAAGAAACTGTCCATGCTCACCGGCGACAAGGAGGCTTCCGCACGCATCATCGCGGGCGAGGTCGGCATCGACGACGTGCAATCCGAACTCTTCCCCGAAGGCAAGGTCGCGGCCGTCAAGAACGCCACGGAAGACGCGCACCAAAACCAGCCGGCGTGGGACAAGGTCGTACAGCGCGTGGTCGGCGAATCCATGACCCGACAGGTGACGATGATGGTCGGCGACGGCGTGAACGATGCCCCTGTACTGGCGGTTGCGGACATCGGTATGGCCATGACCGACGGCACGTCCACCGCCGCGTCCGAATCGGCGCAGGTGGTCATCATGAACGACGACATCGCCTCCGTGCCGCGCGCCATCGCCATCGCCCGCCGCACGAAGAAAGTGATGCTGCAGGCGGTGCTGGTCGGCCTTGGATTGGCGATTATCGGCATGGTCGCGGCCGCGTTCAACCTCATTCCGGTGGTCGTCGGCGCGTTCATGCAGGAAGCGATCGACGTGGTCAGCATCCTGTGGGCGCTCACCGCCCTGCTCGACCGCGAGTAGCGCCGGTTGCGGCGACGAGCCGTGCGGAGGCTGAACCGCGTTGCGCCGTGCTACATCGAGCTGGGCGAGATTTCGCCAGCGATGTTCCGGCGCATCCACGTGCCGAAATCGGCCGCGTCCACGCCCTGCGACAGCAGGAACATGATCTTCGCGTATGCGGCTTCCAGCGTCATGTCGCCCGATCCGATCGCACCGGCGCGGGCGATCGCGTCGCCCGTCTCGTAATGGCCGAGCAGCACTTCCGCCTGCTGACATTGCGATGCGATGACGACCGGCACGCCGTCATGCAGCACGTCGGCGATCACGTCGGTCAGTCCTGGCTCGTCGCTCGGCACATTGCCAACGCCGTACGCGCGCAACAGCACCGCTTCCGGACGAGGGTCGAGCATCGCGGCCAATCGCGCGGCGGAAATGCCGGGAGCCATGTCGATCACGGCCACATCGTGACGGGAGTAGGGCAGCGGCGACGCCCAACCGCAACCGGAGCCGGCCGAATCGCCCGCATACCAATGCCACGGCGTGCCGGTACGTGCCAGCGGGCCGGTGGACGGCGCCGAAAACCCTTCGAACGCCCAGCTTGACGATTTGCTCACACGGTTGCCGGCGAACAGATGATGGCCGAAGAACAGGCCGACGCCATGAAAACGTCCGCTCATCGCGGCGTTCAGCGCACCCGTGACGTTCGCGGTGGCGTCCGATTCGATTTTGCCGAGCGGATGCTGCGACCCCGTGAAAATCACAGGCTTGCCGAAACCGGTCAGCGCGTAAGACAGCGCGGCGCTCGAATAGCTCATCGTATCGGTGCCGTGCAACACCACAAATGCGTCGGCGTCATCGCGGTGCGCGCGCAGGTCGTCCGCCATCGTCTGCCAATTGTCGGGCGTCGCGTTCGACGAATCGATCAGCGGGTCCAGCTCGGTGAACGAGAACAAGCTCGGGTCCAGATGCGCGTCCTCAATCAGCCGGCGCAGCCAGCCGCGCATATCGGCGCCCGGAACCAGACCGTTCGGTGACTCGACCATACCGATGGTGCCGCCGGTATACGTGATGTGAATGCGCATGGTTGCCTTTCTGCTGCGTGTTATCTGCCGGCGCGTATCTCTATGTGCGTGTCTCTGCATGCTTGTCCTTGTGCGCGGAAGCCGGATGTCATCGTACTCGCCGTGTGCCGTTGCCGCGATTGCGGTTTTGTCTGTCGTCGCCGCGGTTTTTCGAAAACCAGTTGCGATTGTACGTGCCGCGTGCGTCCGATTCTGAAAGCATCGGACGCCGAGAGCGTGACTGCGATGGGGCGGTGAGACAGGCGGGTTTCCGAAGGTTCATCATAGGTTTGCCGAAGGTTCCCCGTGGGATGTTTGAGAGGCGCATCACAGTGCCGTACCGTGGTCGCATGTGCGTTATTATGCTTATGGCTTACTGATGGGGGATATTCAACGCGTGGGGCGCGGAGGATGGGGTTATCTATGAATACGGTTGCTGACTGCCTGCAACGGCATTACCGTGTGGTGGTGTTCGCCGTGTATCTTGCGGTGGTCATCGTCACGATGGCGTTCCACGAGCCGTGGTTCGACGAGGCGCAATCGTGGCTTATTGCAAGGGATTGCCCTTATCGAGACCTGCTGCTCGTCCGCCCGCATTACGAAGGCCATCCGCCGCTGTGGTGGCTGTTGCTGTCGATTCCGGCGAAGCTGGGCGTGCCATATGAATGGGGGTTGAAAGGGGTTGAGCTGGTCTGTTCGGCATTAATGTGCGGATTGTTGGTTTTCCGCGCGCCACTGCCCCGGCTGGCCGTTGCGCTGCTGCCGTTCACCTACTTTCTGTGCTACCAATACGGCGTCACCTCGCGGCCCTACGCGTTGATGTGCTGCGCGTTGTTCGTCATCGCGGCCTGCTGGAAATCGCGCGATGAACACCCATGGCGATTGACGGCCGCGTTCGTGCTGCTGTGCTGCACCAGCAGTTACGGCATTGCGCTGGCATGCGCGTTCGCATTGGTTTGGATGGTGCGTGCGATTCGGGGCGCAACAGGCCGTCCTGCCGTACGTGACGGGCTTTTCGGCAATCCCGCCCGGTTCGCGGCTTGGATGGTATTGCTGGCCGTCGGTCTTGTATTGACGGCGTGCGTCCTGCCGCGCTCCGACACGTTCGGCGCGGTGCAGGATCCCGGCGGTAATCCGCCGATCGCGCAATTCGCGCTGTTCTGGACGGTGCTGCCCGCCGAAAGCATGTTCACCGCTTTTGCGGGCGATGTTTCCCTGCATGGTCTGCACATGGGCGTTCTTGCGATTGCGTTGTGCGTGGCGCTGTCACTGGCGATTTGGAGCGTGCTGGCACGGGTCGCGTTGCGCCGCAAGAACCTCGATCTGCTGTTGGTCACGTATGTTCTGCTGAGCCTGTGCGCGACGAAATACTTCAGCATGCACCACATCGGCATCATCTTCGCGCTGTTCGTCGTGCAACTGTGGATCAACGTGCAAGACAAGGCCCTCGGAATCGCCGATATTCCACTGCCGACGCCTCTTTCGCGTTCGCTGCGCGCCGCCTGTGCCACGCACGCCGTCCGCGTCGCGCACATCGCCCGTATCGCAATCGTCGTGGCGCTGCTGCCAAGTCTGGTGTGGACCGCCGCCGCGATCGCATGCGACATTCGCTACGACTATTCAGCCGGTCGCGCGCTGGCCACGTTCGTGCGCAACAACAACCTCGAACACAACCGTTGGGTGTCGTTCTGGCGGTATCTTCCCGACACGACCTGGCCCGACGGCACGCACACGAATCGCATGGAAGACACGTACCGCTACAGCTGGCCGGCGATCGCGGCAAATCCGTACTTCGCGCGCAATCTGCTGGACTGCACGTACGAGGGCCGCACGTTCGTGCCGAACCAGGTGCCGTCGCGGGCGCAGATGAACCGCGAAATCGCAAGCTGTGCCGCCAAAGGCGCACCGGAATTCCTTATCGGTGACACCGATTTTCCGCAATATTTCTTCCATCGGCTCGGATTGAAGAGGGGCGATTACCGGCAAATCGTCGTCGCCAGCCAGCACGTGCCGTGGAAAACATGGGTCACGTCTTCCGACATCGCCGTGTACGTGCGGTCGGACGTGTACCGCACGCTGCCGCACGCGTGACCTCAATATGGAAGAGCCGCAATACGGCGGAATCGTAATGCCCCCTGTTGGAAATGCAGGGAATATATTAGGCTGGAACATATGAGCGAAACCAACGAACTTCGTATTGCTGTAATCGGCGCCGGCCCCGCAGGCGTCTACTCTTCCGATATTTTCCTGCGCCAGCTGGGCAAGCTCGGCGAAGAGCTGGGACTGGGCACCAAGGCCCGCATCGACCTGTTCGAAAAGCTGCCGGTGCCGTTCGGTCTGGTGCGCTACGGCGTGGCCCCCGACCATCCGTCCATCAAATTCATCGCATCCGCGCTTGAGAAGACGCTCGACAATCCGGACATCCACCTGTACTGCGACGTGGAATTCGGCAAGGACGTGACACTCGACGAGCTGCTGGAACGTTACGATGCCGTGCTGTTCGCCACCGGTGCTGTGGAAGACAAGCCGCTCGGTCTGCCGGGTGCTGATTTGGACGGCGTGTATGGCGCGGCCAAGTTCGTGGAATGGTATGACGGTTATCCGACCGGCGCTCGCGAATGGCCGCTCGAAGCCGAGGAAGTCGCCGTGATCGGCGGTGGTAACGTGGCCATGGACGTGGCGCGCGAGCTGATGCGCAACGCCGACGACCTGAAGGAACGCACCGACATTCCGGACAACGTGTACGAAGGCATCAAGGCCAACAAGGCCAAGACCCTGCACCTGTTCATCCGCCGTGGCGTGGCTCAGGCCAAGTTCTCCGTGCAGGAGCTGCGCGAAATGGAGAAGCTGCCGGGCGTGCAGCTGATCATCAACGAGGACGATTTCGATTTGGACGACGATACCATCGAGGAGGCTGGCAAGGACAAGCTAACCCGTCAGATGGTCGAGGAGCTGTTCACCATCCGCGAGATGGCCGAGGACATGGAAGACGACGGCGACACCGATTTCGAAGGCAACCCGGCGGATCGCAAGTACTACATCCACTTCAATTCCGCTCCGGTCGAAGTGCTGGGCAAGGACGGCAAGGTCAAGGCGATTCGCGTGGAGAAGACGACGACTTCCGCGGACGGCAAGATGACTCGCACCGGCGAATTCGAAGAGTACCCGGTGCAGGCCGTGTATCACGCAATCGGCTACAAGCCGGCCACCGCGCCGGGCATCGCGTACGACGAGCGTCGCGCGCACCTGGCCAACGCGAACGGCGACGGCCGCATCACCACGGAGGCCTCCGGTGAGGGCGCGCAGGTGCGTGAGCGTCTGTACGCCACCGGTTGGGCCAAGCGTGGTCCGGTCGGCCTGATCGGCTCCACCAAGTCCGACGCGCTGCTCATCGTCACCAACATGCTGGAGGACCTGTCCAAGGCCGCCGAAGGCGGTCGCGTGGCCGCTGACCGCGATCCGGAATCCATCGACCGTCTGCTGGCCTCCCGCGGTGTCAAGCCGATCGACTTCGCCGGCTGGAAGAAGGTCGATGCGTTCGAACGTGCCGAAGGCGCGAAGGAAGGCCGCGAGCACAAGAAGGTCATCGACCCGGAGCAGATGCGCGCGCTGGCTCATGCGTGAGGTGGGTGTTTGAAACCCAGTCTGATAGGTTTCAGGCTTCTTTCATGCGTCTTGGGTGTCCGATTCTGGAGAATCGGACACCCAAGACGTTTTTTATCCTGTACTTGTCCGCTTCTGGTGAATCGGACATCCGGGAGAAGCTGAGCGTGCGAACTTCCGCAACTGCCCCTAGTCCTTCCCGCGGCCCAGTCTCCAGCGCATATCCAGCAAAAACTCAGACTCTGTTTCTACGCTGGTGATCATGAACGGCAAACTGCAGGTGCACGGCCATTGCAATGGCTTGAAGACAACGCTGTTATTCGCGTTGATGTGGGGCATCATCATGCTCATTTGGTGGGCGGCCGGTGCCAGTCAAAGCACGCTTGGAATCTACCTTTGCATCGGTATTGGCTCGACGTTCGTCTCCTATTGGTTTTCCGACAAACTCGCGATCGCCAGCATGCACGCGCAGCCGGTAAGCGAGCAGGAGGCGCCCGTACTGTACAAGATCGTACGCGAACTGTCGGCGAAGGCTGGCAAGCCGATGCCGCGTATCTACATCGCACCGACCATGAGCCCCAACGCGTTCGCAACGGGACGTAACGAACGTCACGCGGCGGTCTGTTGCACGCAAGGTATTCTGCAGATGCTTAACGAGCGCGAAATCCGCGCCGTGCTCGGCCACGAGCTCATGCACGTCTACAATCGCGACATCTTGACATCCGCGATTGCGTCCGCCATGGCCACCGTCATCTCGTACCTCGGATATTCGCTCATGTATTTCGGAGGTGGACGGTCCCGTGATGATCGCGACAATTCGGCATCCGGCGGCTTGGGATTGCTGGGTGTGCTGTTGAGCACGATTCTTGCTCCGATTGCGGCGTCGCTGATTCAGATGGCGATTTCCCGCACGCGCGAATACGATGCCGACGAGGATGGTTCCAAGCTGACGGAGGATCCGGAGGCGCTCGCTTCCGCGTTGAACAAGATTTCCGGCGGCGCGGCCGCGATGCCGATGGAGAAGACCGCGGGAACGCAGTCGGTGGCTGCGATGATGATCGCCAGTCCGTTCTCCGCGGAGGGCTTCTCGCGCCTGTTTTCCACGCATCCGCCGATTCAGGACCGCATTGCGCGGCTCATGCAGATGGGTCAGGAGATGCGGCAGCAGGGCGCGCAGTCGGGCTACCTGGCCGGCGGATACGCAACGACCGGCGTTGCCGCGATCGACATTCGACAGGGCGGTTATGACGGGCCGCAGTTCGGCTCGCAGTATGGTTCCGCTTACGATTCGTACGGTTCGGGTCCGGCGGGTTCGGCGGGTTCGACCGGTGGATATTCGCGCGACTATTCGCAACGCCCCATGCGCAGAAGAGGGTCGCGCTGACGCCCCCACAGCCTCCCGCGCCGCTGGTTCCTGCCCCGACTTTCAGCCTTTTCCGGTACTGATGTTGCTGCGGACGCATACTTGCTGTGCTGACGACTCCCAAAATCGCTATATGTGGCAGATAAGAGACTGCCGAGAAAGTGATTTCCGCTATATGTGGCACTTTCCTTCGCGAAGATGCCCCCATACCTTCGATTTCGTACCCTCTAACAGCTCTTGCCCGCGGAGAACTGCCACATATAGCGCAAATCGATTTTGCGGAACCGGACAATCTGCCACATATAGCGGGAATGGCGTGCTAGACTAATGGCTCGTGCCCAAAAGGCACACCTTGCGGATGTAGTTCATCGGTAGAACGAAAGCTTCCCAAGCTTTAAAGGCGGGTTCGACTCCCCGTCATCCGCTCCACTCAAAACCCTTGGAATCGTTGGAATTTCAAGGGTTTTTCTATTGTCGTAAAAGACCCGTGAAGCCAACTTCGCGTCGCGCAACTGTCGGTTGCGTCGCAAAATTTGGTTGCGAATCGCAATGCAACCGCAAGATGGTGGCGTGGAACGCGACGTTTGTGACAAGCTGCTGATGCTTTGCGACATGTTCGGTGTGACGTTGGATGATTTGGTCATGGGCGACGTGTGCGCGTCGGCGGGCCGTGGAGGTGCGGGACGCGTGGGGCTGTGTGGATGCGGGACGCATGGACTTGGCTGCCGATACGGCTGGTGTGGCAGCGTCGGATGGGGTGGTTGACTCTGCTGTTGGTGCGGTTCCGGGGGTAATCGGGTTCGCGGCATCGCAGGTTGCAGGAGTGTCCGATTCTGCAGAATCGGACACTCGTGGAGGGCGATGGGTAGGCTGGAGCCCGTGAACACGAACCAGAAGTCCCCCTCCGATTCCGGCGCAAACCACCCCACCGGCAACTCCTGCAATCCGCTACTCGGCCATGCCACATCACACGCGGCGACACTCATCGGCCTGTTCGCAATCGTCCTGTGGGGCTTCATGGCCGGCCTCGTGCGACTGGTCTCCGAATCGTTCGGCGCCACGCTCGGTTCGGCGCTCATCTACACCGTCGGTGGTGTCATGCTGTTCATTGTGCGCCGTCCGAAACCAATCCGCGAAGCGCCATGCAAGTACCTCATCGCAGGCGGACTCATGTTCATCGCATACGAGGCGTCAATCTCGCTGTCGATCGGCCTGGCCACAACGAACGCGCAATCCGTGGAAGTCAGCCTTGTCAACTACTTGTGGCCGACGCTGCTGGTGCTGATGACCGCAGCGGTATCGCACAAACGTGGTGCGGTCGCCAAAGCGATTCCTGGCGCGGTGATCGCAACCATCGGTGTGGCGATGGCGGTTGGCGGAGAAAGCCTTGATATGCAGGAAGCGGTCCACAATATCGCCAGTAACCCCCTACCGTATGTGCTCGCGTTTGTTGGCGCCTTTATTTGGGCGATTTATGCGACTTTTACGCCGTCGTTGTCCGGCGGTTACGACGGCACGACGATTTTCTTCTGCTGTGTGGCCGTTGTACTGTGGACCATCCATTTCGTTTCGGGAGACGGTTTGCCGGACACGGCGCCCGGCATCGGTGGATATGCTGCGCTGATTGCGTGCGCCGCTTCGATTTCGGGCGGCTACGCGTGCTGGGGATACGGCATGTTGCACGGCAGTATGGAAACGCTTGCGATTGGTTCGTACGCGACTCCGCTGTTTTCCACGGCTTCTAGCACGCTTCTGTTGGGCGTGGCGCTGGGCATGCCGTTCTGGATCGGTGTTGTGCTGGTGGTTGCCGGTTCTCTGATCAACGTGTGGTTTGCACGGTGCCCCTGAGTGTCCGTTTCTCCCGAATCGGACAACCTGGGGTGACCGGATGACGCGTGGGTGGCTGATTCGGGGGAATCGGACACTTGTTGGTGCGTGAGGAGGCGACATGTGGGGTAGTGGCGGCGCAGAGGAGCGCCGGGATGGCGCAGCGGTACGTAAGGGAAGTGACTGGGCAGGACAATGCCCTACGCCTCCACGCTAGCTTAGGTTTTTGCCGGCTGGTCGATGGTGACGAATTCGTGGCTTTGGGTTTTCAGGTCGTCGATGATGGCGGGCAGCGCGTTCACGTGTACCAGCCGAAACCGATCTAAACCGGCTCAAACCAGCCCGTTCAAATCCGCCTCGTCACATCACCTTGGTGGACTCCAGATTGCGGCTCACCCAGTTGTTCAACCGGATCACCGGCTTGCGCAACACCAATCCCAGCAGCAGCGAAGGAATCAGGAACAAGGCGAGATACACCATATCAAGCAGGTACTCATTGCCGTACGATCCGGCCATCGCGGCGTGCATGGCATCGATGGCGTGCGGGAATGGTAGGAACGGGTAGAGCATTTGGAAGAACTTCGGCAGCGTCTCGATAGGGAACGTACCGCCCGAACCGGCGACCTGCATCACCAGCAGCACCACGGCCACGGCCTTGCCGATATCGCCGAACGACACGGTCAGCGTATACACGATATTCGAGAACACGAGCGCGGCAAGCCACCCCACGGCAAGGAACTGCAGCGCATGATTCGCCTGCACGCCAAGGAAATACATGTCACCCAGGCAAACCAGTGTGCCCTGCAGCAACGCGAGCAGTGCGAAGATCGCGTACCGTCCGAAATACTCGTGGTCGAGACGCAGTCCCCAACGTGAGGCGTTCCCCGGGCCGGACGGGCCGGCGACGCGCGGCAGCGTGTCGCCCAAGCCCAGCACATGCGCCTTCTCGCGGTCCGAAATCGTCACTTTCAGCATGGCGCACAGGATGATCGCACCCACCCAGATTGACAGGATCGTATAGAACGGCGCCATGGCCGAACCGTAGTTCGCGATCGGGTACACCGAGACGCGATGCAGTGCGACAGGCGCGGAAATCAGCGTGGACAGTGTGGACGCGTTGGCGGTGGCCAGTGCACGTAGTTCGTCCGATTCACCCGAATCGGACGAACTGGCGTCGTTGCCACCATTGCCACCATCGCTGTTGCCGTCACCGGCGTTCCCGCCCGTCTCCAGCTTCGTGATCAGCTCCTTCACCGTCGCTGCCGACGAGTCGAGTTTCTTCGCGATCGCGCCGAGCGTGGAACGGATGGACGTCACATTCGTCCCCACATCGCCCGTCACATCGTCCAGATCGTCGGCGGTGCCGCTCAGCTGGGTGATTATGCTGTCGGTTTGGGAGATCAGCGTGCTGACTGTGGAGGCGAGCGCGTCGATTTTCGGCTTGACGTTCGTGGCGTAATCGTCGCGCACATTGCTGATCGACTGCTTCGCGGAGGTGATGCGGTTCAGGATCTCCTTGCGGGAGCGTTCCGCGGCTGCGGTATCCTGCGTGACCTGCGTGGAAGCGTCTTTCAGCTGCTGCGCGAGCTTCTGCGAATCGCCTTTGGCGGCTTCCAGCAGCGTGATCTCCCGGTCGATGGCTTCCAGCAGCGCCTGTTTCGCGGAATCGCTGTCCGGTAGTTGTTCCACCGATTCGCGCATGTGGTTGAGGCTTGTGATGTACGTGTCGTACAGCGATTCGCCGCTGGAGATTTGTTCGCTCAACGTTGCCAACTGGCTGGCTGCGGTGTCTGAGTCCTTGCCGATCGCGTCGAACGCCTTGTTCACCTTGGCAGCTACTTGGTCGAACGCGCCTGACACCTGGTCGAGCGCGGTGTTCACCGAGGAGGTGACGTTCGCACCTGCAGAAGTGAGTGACGTGGCACCTGATTTGCCTTGCTTCAACGCGTTCTGGGCCTGTTTGCCCGCCTTGGTCGCCGAGGCGAGCAGTTTGCCCGTGGAATCCACGATGTCGTTCGCCGAGCCGAGCAGCTGCGAATACGACGTCACCTGCTGCGATGCGCCGCTCAGCGTATCCGCCGTGGTGGTGAGATTGCCGTTGAGGTTGCGCATGTATTCGGCCATTTGCGGGCTTTGCGAATAGTGTAGGATGCTTGAGGCCAGGTCGAGTCCGACTTGCGCAATCGTTTTGGCGAAGGTTTTGTCGATCGTGTTGACCACGGTTGTCGCGCCCTGATCGGTGATATGCGGGGCGATCGGGTTGATTTTCTCGTTCAGATAGTACTTGAGCTGCGCGTGTTTGATGTCGGGGGAGAACAGCGTCATCATGTCGGCGCTGAAACCTTTCGGAATTACGATCGCCGCATAGTATTCGCCGGATTTCACCCCGTCGATTGCCTTGTCGCTTTTCACGAACTGCCAGTCCAGCTGGTCGTTGGCGTGCAGTGTGCTGATGATGGTTTCGCCCACGTTGACGCGCACCGGTATGAGATCCGACTTGTAACCCTTGTCGTTATTGGCCACGGCGACCTTCAATGCCTTGGTGTTGCCGTAGGGGTCCCAGCTGGCCGCGATGTTGAACCAGGCGTACAGCGCCGGCACCACCACCAGGCCCATCGAGACGATCACGGCGATCACGTTGCGGGTGGCATGGCACATGTCCCGCTTGAAGATGCCCCAGATCATTTTCACTGTTCGTTCCCCTCCTCACGCAGACTCCTGCCAGCATTTCCGTCCGTGTTTCCAGCCGCATACTCAGCCGCATGTTCAGGCGCATGTCCGGCCGAACCACCATGCGCAGCCTCATACAGCCTCGTACGTACGGCATGCATCGGCTTGTAATGCATGCCCGGCCGGAACAGCAGGTTCTCGTGCAGGATCGCGCTGCGGAACTCTTCCGCACTCATCGCTTCCTCGCCCAGATAATTCGCATACCGTTCGCGCAGATACTCCACCACGATGAGATACGTGTCGATGGCGATGATCGAAATGATCCAACCGAGCAGCATGGCGAGCTTCATGCGCGTGATGAATAGCAATAGCAGGAACACGAACGGCAGTACCGCCAGCGCGAGGAATCCCCAACGCACCAGGCGCGGGTACAGGCGGAAGAAATGAATCGCCCGTCTGCGGACGAGTTCGGGGAACTCCTCGGCGATCTGCTGCGCGGTCTCGGTGAGCCGCAACGGTTCCACCGTGCCTTCGTTATGTTCGGTGATCATCAGATCAGTGTCCGCCAGACGGTTGTCGAACAGGCGGTTGAGGTTTAACGCCAGCTTGCGGACCACCAAGCCGATGAACAGCGCCACAGGCAGATACCAGAACAGCGAGAGCATGTCGATCCAATAATGGTTGGCATACATGCCGCCGATCGGCCCGCGCATCGCGTTGATGCCGTAGGTGAACGGTAGGAACGGTTTCAGACGGCGGAAGAATTCCGGCATCATCTCGATGGGGTAGAGGCCTGCCGCGCCCGGAATCTGGATGATCACCAGAATCACGGCGACGGCCTTGCCGATATGCCGGAACGCCACGGCGAGCGCGTAAATGATGTTCACGTAGACGAACGAGGCGAAAATGCCGGCGAGGATGAACAGGAACGGATGCTCGCATTGGATGCCCAGCGCGAGATCGCCGATCGTGGCGATGATCGCCTGCAGGAATCCGACCGTGACGAACAGCAGCCAACGGCCCATATAGCCTTGGCGTGGCGTGTACATGCGGATCTTCTCATCGCGGTCCACTTCAAGCTTGTAGATCGCGACGAGCACGAATCCGCCGACCCACAGCGCAAGATTCGTGTAGAACGGCGTGACCGCGGAACCATAGTTTTTGACCGGGTAGAGGACCTGTTCGTCCAAATGCACCGGCTCGCCCACGAACGAGCCGACCTCGCTCGCGTCAAGTCCGAGCGCTTGGGAAAGCTGCTGGAACATCGCCGAACTGCTCAACGCGGCCACATCGGTGCGCGTGGTGTTGAGCTGTTTGGCGAGATTGGCGAGCTGTGTCTGCGTGCCAGCAATGGTGGTGTTCGTTTGGGTCACGGTGCGCGACAACTGGTCGAGCAGCCCGTTGCCCTGTTCCAGCGTGCTTTGCAGCGTGGTAAGCGTGCCGGACAGCGACCCATTGGCCAGGCTGAGTGTATCGAGCCCGGTGTTGAGATTCGGCATGACCGTGCCGGTGATGGTCGTGCGTGCGCTCGCCATCGACGCCGTGCCGTTCTTCGCCAGCGTGGTGACATCGTCGTTGAACCCGTTCGCGGTGTTCTTCCCCGCGTTGATCGCAGCCGTGGTGTCCTGATCGAAGGCGTCGATGCGCTGCTGCTGGAACGTCAGCTGTTTGCGGGCTTCGGCGAGCTGCGCGGAAAGATCCTTATACGTTTGGCTGTTCGGATCCAGCTGGCTGGCCTGCAACGCCTTCTCCACGTCGTCGAGCACATTGCCGGTGGTGGTGTTGACGTGATGCATGGTGCTGGACACTTGGTCGAGCGCGTCCTGCGTGGTGTTCAGTCCGCTGAGCACGGTGCCGGTGGCATTGCTCACGTTGACCTGCAGGCCGGACAGTTGCGTGCTGCCGTTGTCGAGCGCTCCGACCAGCGTGTTCGAGAATCGTTCGGTTTGTGTGCGCGTCTCGCTCAGCAAGTCGGACGCCTTGCCGACGGTGTCAAGCGAGTTGGTGATTTCCGAGGTGAGCGCGATGTTGGACTGTTTGGCCGAATCGATGGTGGTGAGGGCCTTGTCGAGCGTGGAGCGGGTGTCGCGCAGCTGCTGTTGGACGGTTTCGAGCTGGTTGATGGTGTCGGTCAGATCGTTGATGACGTCGCTTTGCGCGCTTTTCACGCTGCCGGTGGTTTCTCCCGCTGCCTCCTTCACTTCCTTTGCCACGGCGTCGGCCACGCTGGAAACGAAAGTGGTGTTGATCTGCTCGTCGATCGTGGTCGCGCCCGTATCGGTGATTTTCGGCGCGATCGCGTTCAGCTTTTCGTTGATGTAGTACGTGATCGACGGTCGGTCGCCTTTACCGGTGACGGTGCCGATTAGTCTGGAGCTGAAGTCTTCCGGCAGTACGATCGCCGCATAGTATTTGCCGGATTCCACGCCTTCGATGGCTTGCTGCTTGGGAACGAAACGCCAGCCGAGCTGATGGTTCTTCTTAAGCTGGTTGACGGTCTGCTGGCCAGCGTCGAGATGGCCGACCAGCGTGGAGGTTGTGCCCTTGTCCTCGTTCGCCACAGCGACTTGGATGTTGCCCGTGTTCGCGTACGGGTCCCAGTTGGCGAGGATATTGCACCATGCGTACAGTGATGGGATGATGGCCACACCCAGCGTGACGACGAGCGCCACGGGGTTCTTCAGAATGCGTTTCACGTCTCGAAGGAAGATGGCGAAAACCTGGTGCATCAAGCCTCCTCGCGGGTATTGGTCGCAACATCTACGTGCGGCGGCATGCCCGTGCGGGAACACCCGGTTGGGCTCTTCGTCGCGCGATCCGGTGGACATTCTATGACTTCCGATGGAACGATCGCAATGGTTTCGCCATGTTTATTGGTCGGTCCCGCAAGTGTCGGGATATGAGACGAAAACGCTCGGCATATGGCTCTAGTGGGGCGGGCGACCTGGATATGGAGCGGACGGTCGGGAAAACGGAAAGGAAAGATGGCGAATGTTGTCACATGACAAGTGGGATAGGGTTGGGCGATAATGGAGGCATGACTATTGCAACGCCGGAACGTTATGCGCAAATGCTGGACGCCGCACGCCGCGGCGGTTACGCCTATCCCGCGATCAATGTGACCAGCACGCAGACCCTGAACGCCGCACTCCAGGGTTTCGCCGAGGCGGAATCCGATGGCATCATCCAAGTCTCCGTAGGCGGCGCCGCCTACTTCTCCGGGCAACGCGTCAACGACCGCGTCACCGGCTCGCTTGCCTTCGCAGCCTTCGCGCACGAAGTCGCGGCGAAATACCCCAACATCACCATCGCCCTGCACACCGACCACTGCGCCAAACAGTATTTGGACGAATGGGTGCGCCTCTTGCTCGACCATGAAGTCGAACAGGTGAAGCACGGTCAGGAACCGACCTTCCAGTCACACATGTGGGACGGTTCCACAGTGCCGCTGGATGAAAACCTCGACATCGCAGAAGAACTGCTCGACAAATCCCAAGCCGCGCACACCGTGCTGGAAATCGAAATCGGCGCGGTCGGTGGCGAAGAAGACGGGCACAGCGCCGAAATCAATGACAAACTGTATTCCACGCCCGCGCAAGGCATCACCGTCGCGCAACGACTCGGCCTCGGCGAGCGCGGACGCTACATGGCCGCCTTCACCTTCGGCAACGTGCACGGCGCATACAAACCGGGCGTGGTGAAACTGCGCCCCGAACTGCTCGACGAAATCCAGACCACGGTCGCGCTCGCGATCAAGGCCGGCGAAATGCCCGACCCCGCGCACTCGCTGGATGTCGCTCCCGGTAAGCCGTTCGCCCTGGTGTTCCACGGCGGTTCCGGCTCCGCGCCGGAGGAGATCGCGCAGGCCGTGAGCTACGGCGTGGTGAAGATGAACATCGACACCGATACGCAGTACGCATTCAGCCGTGCGGTGGCCGGTCACATGTTCTCCAACTATGATTCGGTGCTCAAAATCGACGGTGAGGTGGGCAACAAGAAGCTGTACGATCCGCGATCCTGGGGTCGTGAAGCTGAATCCGCGATGGCCGCGCGTGTGGTCGAAGCATGCAAGCAGCTCGGCAGTGCCGGGCGCGCGCTGAACTAGCCAACGGTCTTTCGAACTGTTTTCGGGCGTTTTCTGGTCTGTTTTTCGGACCGGTTGCAATCCGATTACGGTCGGTCCGGAGCCGTGAGCATCCCTCAGACCCGGTAGAGGGTGAAGAGTAACCTTTGTAAGGCTTTAGGCGCAAGGCTTAAGGCAGAATCGCGTACGCACGGAGGTGCAACAACATGCCTGGAATTGTTTTGATCGGTGCCCAGTGGGGAGACGAGGGCAAAGGCAAGGCAACGGATCTGATCGGCACGAAGGTCGACTACGTGGCCCGCTTCAACGGCGGCAATAACGCTGGCCATACTGTGGTGGTCGGCGACGAATCGTATGCGCTGCATCTGCTGCCGTCCGGCATCATCAGCCCCAACACCACCCCTGTCATCGGCAACGGCGTCGTCGTCGATCCGGAAGTGCTGTTCCAGGAGATCGACGGCCTTGAAAGCCGTGGCGTGGACTGCTCCCGACTGCTGGTGAGCGAAAGCGCGCACATCATCGCCCCGTATCACCGCGTGCTCGACAAGGTGACCGAACGCTTCCTCGGCAAGCACAAGATCGGCACCACCGGCCGTGGCATCGGCCCGGCATACGCCGACAAGATCAACCGCGTGGGCATCCGCGTGCACGACCTGTTCAACGCGGAGCACCTGCATGACAAGGTCGAGGCCAGCCTGCATCAGAAGAACCAGATGCTCGTCAAGCTGTACAACCGTCGCCCGATCGACGTGGACGAGACCACCGACGAGCTGCTCAAGCTCGGCGAACGCCTGAAGCCGTACGTGGCCAACACCTCCCTGGTGCTCAACAAGGCGCTCGACGAGGGTAAGACCGTGCTGTTCGAAGGCGGCCAGGCCACCATGCTCGACGTGGACCACGGCACCTACCCGTTCGTGACTTCCTCCAACCCGACCGCCGGCGGCGCCTGCACCGGCACCGGCGTTGGCCCGACCAAGATCACCCGCGTGGTCGGCGTCTCCAAGGCGTATGTGACCCGCGTGGGCGAAGGCCCGTTCCCGACCGAACTGTTCGGCGAGGAAGGCGAATGGCTGCGCGCCCAAGGCCACGAGTACGGCGTGACCACCGGTCGCCCGCGTCGCTGCGGTTGGTTCGACGCGGTCGTCAACCGTTACGCGGCCCAGGTCAACGGCCTGACCGACATCGTGCTCACCAAGCTCGACGTGCTCACCGGCCTCAAGGAAATCCCGCTGTGCGTGGCGTACGACGTCAACGGCGAGCGTCGCGACGATATGCCGACCGACCAGGCCGAGTTCGCCGCCGCGAAGCCGATTTACGAGTCCATGCCGGGTTGGGACGAGGACATTTCCCAGGTCCATGACTTCAACGATCTGCCGAAGACCTGCCAGGATTACGTCAAGCGTCTTGAGGAACTGTCCGGCTGCCGCATTTCCGTGATCGGCACCGGCCCGCAGCGCGACCACATCATCCAGATCAACTCGCTGATCGACTGAAGCTGATTCGGCTGATTCGTCGATATGAACGTCGGTAACGAACGTCAATGACAAGTGCCGGTGGGCCTGTGCCTGCCGGCACTTTGCGTATGGTGCGTGCGATGGCGTGCGCGTATGACGCACACCGCATACACACCGACGGGGTGCGCGGCGGAGGAACGGAAAAGGGGAGTGCGATGACTGCAATGCCGCCTAACGACAGGTTCGACAGGTTTGACAGGTTCAGCAAACTGGTCCCGCGATTCGACCACCTGAAATGGAAGATGGCCGCTGCCGGCATTCTCGTCGGCCTGATTTCCGGCTTCCTCGTCGTCCTCTACCGTCTCGGCATCGAATACGGCACCGACACCGCGCGCTGGATCTACGCGCGCATCCGCGAAACCCCGTGGCTGGTCGCACCGTGGGCGGTCGCCGCAATCACAGCCGCGCTCGCCATCGCATGGATGGTCAAAAAAGAGCCGATGGCCGGCGGCAGCGGCATTCCGCAAACCAACGGCGTGGTGATCTGCGGCCTGAAAATGCGATGGCAGACGATTCTGCCGGTTCGCTTCATCGGAGGCCTGCTCGGATCGCTCTTCGGCCTCTCGCTCGGCCGCGAAGGACCGTCCATCCAAATCGGCGCATCGGGCGCGCAGTTCCTATCGCACCGGCTGCGCGGCAAGAAACGTGAGGACATGCAGGAGCATTATCTGGTCACCGCCGGTGCCGCGGCCGGCCTGTCCGCCGCGTTCAGCGCACCGCTGTCCGGCATGATGTTCGCTTTGGAAGGGGTGCATCGCAGTTTTTCGCCCGCGATTCTGATGGGCGCCACCGCCGCGTCCCTGACCGCCGATTTCGTATCGAAATACTGTTTCGGCCTGCGTCCGGTGCTTGACTTCGGCACCATCGGCCAACTGCCGCTCGGCGAATACGGGTGGCTGATTCCGCTGGGATTGGTGGCCGGTTTGGTTGGTTCGCTGATGAACCGTTCGCTGCTCGGCTTCCAAACGCTGTACGGCAAGCTTCCCGCATGGAGCCGCCCTTTGATCGCGATCGCACTCGCGCTGCCAATCGGCATTTGGCTGCCTGACGTGCTCGGCGGCGGCTCGAACCTGATCGCCATGGCCGAGCATGCGCGCGTCGGCTTGGGCATGCTGTGCGTGCTGTTCGTGGCGAAAGTGCTGTTCACCTCCACCAGCTTCGGTTCAGGCGCTCCCGGCGGCATTTTCATGCCGATTCTCGCGGTTGGCTCACTCGCCGGCGGTATCTGCGGCGAGACGTTGCACCAGTTCGGCAACCTGCCGTCCGATTCCGTGGCGATTTTCTCGGTATGCGTGATGACGGGCACGCTGGCCGCGTCCGTGAAAACACCGATCACGTCGATTCTGCTGGCCGTGGAAATGTCCGGCACATTGACGCACATGCTGCCGGTCGCCGCCGTCGCGTTCATCGCATTGCTCGTCTCCGACCTGCTGCGTACGAAACCGATCTACGGCGAGCTGCTGGAACGGTACATGCGCGCGCAAGGCGGCACGACGGCAATCGCCAATCGCATCGACAACGGCATCATGGAACTGCCTGTGGAAATGGGCGCGACCGCGGACGGCAAGCTGATGCGTGACGTGCGCTGGCCGTACGGCTGTCTGGTGATTGGCCTGCGTCGCGGCGAACGGCAGATCGTGCCGCATGGCGATACGCGGCTGCGTGCCGGCGACTATCTGGTCGTGCTGTTCAGCGGCGAGGACGAAAGCGACGCACGGCATGCGATGCGGCGGCTGTGCGACGTGTCCGTCTGACGCGGTCTTACCGTCTTCCATAACCATTCGTAGACGTCTAGGGCCACCCGAAGTTATCCATAGTTATCCACCGAATCGGACATGTTCGATGTTTGGTTGCAACGCACGTGTAGACTCGTACAAGGTTAGGAAGACGGCACCTGCGGCCAGCTCGTTGCCGTATGGCTGGGGCGGAACGACGCTGTCCGCGGAAAGCCAAGTACAAGGGGGAATGTGATGGAATCGCAAGAACAACGGGCGGCAGACTCGCCAAACGCGGGTGATGAGCCGAATCCCGCCACACAGTCGATCGACGTCGCCGAAGTGGCGCGCGCGGATGTGCGCCCGTCCGGTGCCGCCGCATCCAAGCATCCGCCGCAGATTCCGCTCGCGCCGATGAAACGCATGCAGGCGCGATTCAACCCTCTTGCCGATGGTCTGATGTATCTCGTGGTGTTCGTCGGCGGCTTCGTCGGCGTCGGGTTCCGTCGTGCCACGGACCTGCTGCTGCCGTCGGTGAACGGTTCGCCGTTCGTGGTGGGCACGTTCGTGTCGAATATGCTCGCCTGCTTCCTGTTTGCGATGCTGACCGAATACATGGCGACCGCGTCGTGGCTGCGCCGCAGGGTGCGGCAGGTCGTCAGCCGTGGCGTCGGGCTTGGTTTGCTTGGCGGACTGTCGACGATGTCCGGCGTGATGTTGGAAACCATGGAAGGCATGCGCGAGCAGCGTTTCGGCAGCGCGCTCGGCTATCTTGCGGGAAGTTTCGCTGGCGGTCTGATCGCGGCCGCGGTTGGCGTGGCGCTGATGCAGGCGTTGCTGGCGCGCGGCACACGCAAGCGGGTCCGTAACGCGATCGCCGATGCCTCCACGGCTTCCGTATCCTCAATGTCCGATTCGGGCGATTCGGACGCGTACGGCATCGTGCAGGACGTCCAGATGACCGACACTGCAGTATCGGCTACGCAGAGTGTTACGCAGACGGTCCCCATGGCCGATTCGGGCGAATCGGACGTGCCGGCCGCGCAAAATGTGCAGAACAACGTGCCGGACGCGCAGGGCGTGCGCCACGTGAAGGTGGCGGATGCGGCGCATTCGGCCGCGCAGGCCGCGTTGGAGGCCGCGCAGGCGGCACAGCAGGCGGCCCAGGTCGCCCAGCAGGTCGCGCAGACCGGGCAGGTGCCGAAAATCGAATCGCAGCCGCAGTCATCGCAACCCGTCGCACCTCTGCCCAGCTTCGAACCCAAGCCGGTCACCGCGGAAATCCCGCTCGTCGCCGACCCGACCACAGGGGAGGTGCGCTGATGACCTGGATGATCTGCCTGTTCGGCGGCATCGGCGCCATGGCCCGTTATGTGCTTGACGTGTCGATCCAACGCAGCTGGAACCGTAACGGCAACCACAGCTTCCCCCTGGCCACGCTCGTCATCAACGGCGTCGCCTCCCTGTGCGCCGGCATCGCCATGATGTCGTACTATGCGCAGTCGGTTGATATGGGCACGGTAATGACGTTCGTTGTGGGGTTCCTCGGCGGATTCTCAACATTCTCGTCGGCGATCAACGAGGTGCTGTCGCTGATTCGCAAACGCCGTTTCGCCATGGCCCTGGGCTATGGCGCTGCCACGGTCGCGGTGCCGCTCGCCTGCGTGGCGCTCGGATTCGGCATCGCCATGCTGGGCGGCCACGCATAGCTGTCACCGGCTTGGCCGCGCGTAATTTTCACGTTACACGGGCGGTCATCGGGTAACGTTCAGGAAATCTGAGCGCAACCGCGCGAGCTGTTTCCTCTCCTACGTTGTGAAAACAACAAGAGAGGAAAAACCTATGACAGCCGTAACGTATCTCACACGGCATCGTCGACCGGGAATCGTCATACTCTGTTCGATTGTCGCCGTTCTCTCGATGCTTTTCGTACTCCCTCCCGCCATCGCGTCCGCAGCCGATTCCGGCGCGCAGGCCGTCGATGAATGCAATCCGACCGCCAGCAACGGCTGCGTCAATGGCATCCTGCAGGACGCCGACAAGAAGCCGATCGCCGACGTCACCATCACGCTGTCCGGCAAGGCAACGGCGGAAACCAAAACCGCTGCCGACGGCAAGTGGGCGTTTTCCGTTGCCGATGACGGCGATTACACCGTCACCATCGACGCATCCGTTGCGAAAGAGCACGGTCTGAAGGCAAGCAGCGCAACGGTGACGATCAGGAAAGCCAGCTTCGACAAGCAGCGCGGAGTCGTCCGTTTCGACCAAGCTGGCGATTCCACCGGCAGCGGCACGTCCGGCACATCTGGATCGTCCGGCTCGGCAAACGGCACGAAAGGCGCGACCGGCACATCCGGATCGACGGCGGCCACGCAATCGCCAGTCAAAAAAGGCGGCTCCAATGTCGGCAAACGCATCTGGCAGCAACTGTATTCCGGCATTATCTTCGGCCTGATGCTGGGCCTCATGTCCGTCGGCATGAACCTCGTCTACGGCACCACTGGCCTGCAGTCGTTCTCACACGGCGAACAGGTGACGCTCGGCGGCCTCATGGCATACGTCGGCACGCAGATGCTGCACATGCCGCTCATCGCCTCCGCCATCTTCGCCATCGTCATCGGCGCGCTGACCGGCTTCATCCAAAACGAAATCGTCTGGGGGCCGCTACGCAGACGCCACGTCGGCACCATGCAGCAGATGATCGTCACCATCGGCCTGTCCATGGCGTTGCAGTACACGTTCCAGTTCTTCTTCGGTGGCGACATCAAAGGCATCGTCAAATCGGTGCCGGACAGCTTCCAGCTCGGACCGATCACCACCGACATGCCGACGCTGGTCTCCGCGCTCATCGCCATCTGCGTGATCGTCGGCGTCACCCTGTTCCTCTACAAGACGCGACTCGGCCGCGCCACACGAGCCGTGTCCGACAACGCGGCGCTCGCCGCAGCATCCGGTATCAACGTGGATCAGGTGGTCCGCGTGGTCTGGATCCTCTCGTGCGCGATGGCAGCCCTGTCCGGCGTGCTGCTCGGCGTCTACCTGAACGGCATCTCCTGGAACACCGGCGCGACCCTGATTCTGCTGATGTTCGCCGCGGTGACGCTCGGCGGCCTCGGCACCGCCAATGGCGCGTTGATCGGCTCGCTGGTCATCGGCATCGTGGCGGACATGAGCTCGCTCGTCATCCCCAACGATATGCGTTACGCCAGCGCGCTGGCAATCCTCATCATCGTTCTGCTGGTGCGCCCGCAGGGCATCTTCGGCAAGCAGCAAAGGGTGGGCTGATCCATGGACATCATGACAATCATCTCCAACGCGGCGGGCGAACTGATCGCCCCGACCACGGCGGCGTACGTACTCGCCGCCATCGGTTTGAACATTCACTTCGGCATGACGGGCCTGATGAACATGGGCCAGGCCGGTTTCATGCTCCTCGGCGCTTACGGATTCGCCATCACGCAGTCGATGGGCTGCAACCTGTTCGCCTCCGTATGCGCGGCGCTCGCGCTCGCGGTCATCTACGCGCTGCTGCTGGGCATTCCGACGCTGAAACTCGGACCCGACTATCTGGCCATGGTCACATTGGCCGCCGCGGAAATCATCCGCATCATCGGCAGATCGACGGCCATGACGAACTTCACCGGCGGTTCCGCGGGCATCTCGCCGCAGGACTTCACCGAGAAATTCGAATCGCTTTCGCCGCTGCCGGACGGTTCGACCACGTTCCTGCTGTGGACGTACAGCAACAACATCGCCAACTCCTGGTGGCTGCGCATCGTGGCATGGGTTTTGGTGGTGATCGCGGCGCTGCTGTGCTGGCGCTGGTTCCACTCGCCGTGGGGCCGCATGCTCAAAGGCATCCGCGAGGACGAGAACGCGATCCGTTCGCTCGGCAAGCCGGTGACGCGATACAAGATGGAATCGCTGATTCTGGGCGGCCTGTTCGGCGCGATCGCCGGCATCATCTTCGTCCTGCCGCGTTCCGTACAGCCCGATTCGCTCGGCCGCACCGTCACCTTCTACGTGTGGACGATTCTGCTGCTGGGCGGCGCGGCCACGATTCTCGGCCCGGTGCTTGGCTCCTGCGTGCTGTGGGTGCTGCTCACCTTCGTCAAGGAGGTCATGCGCAACACCGTTCCCGAAACCCTCATCTCTTCCAACCAGATCGAAGCCCTCGGCTGGGTGATCGTCGGCGTCGCGCTGATGTGCCTGGTGATCTTCAGACCACAAGGCCTGTTGGGCGACCGAAAGGAGTTGGCTTTCCATGCCTGATACAACGAATTCTCCGACCACTGGCGTGCAGCCGGCCACGGAACCCGCAACCGGCGTGCAACCCGTATCCGGTGTGCAGCCCGGCGTACCATTCCAGGACCTCACCAAATGGGCCACCAAAGCTCCGGAAGGCGAGACCCTCATCTCCACCGCCTATCGTGACAAAGTCACCGACGATCTGAAATTCGTCGAAAACAAGCCGGGCGTGCACAAGCCCGACCCGATCCTCGTGGCCGACAACGTGACCCGCAAATTCGGCGGCATGACCGCCGTGGACGTGAGCCACTTCGAAATCGAACGGCACGGCATCACCGCGCTGATCGGACCGAACGGCGCCGGCAAAACCACGTTCTTCAACCTGATGACCGGCTTCGATACGCCGAACACCGGCACCTGGCAGTTCGACGGCAAGGACATGGCCCACGTGCAGCCCGAAAAAGTGGCGCGCATGGGCATGGTCCGCACCTTCCAGCTAACCAAGGTGATGAGCCGTCTGACCGTGCTCGACAACATGCTCCTCGGTGCCCCCCGTGCAGCCGGGCGAAGGCATGTTCCGCGCGCTGTTCCCCGGCATGTGGAGGAAGCAGGAGCAGGCGAACATCGAAAAAGCCGAGGCGCTGCTGGAACGCTTCCTGCTGATCAAAAAGAAGGACGATTACGCCGGCGCGCTTTCCGGCGGCCAACGCAAGCTGCTGGAAATGGCACGAGCGCTGATGTCCGACCCGAAACTGGTCATGCTGGACGAGCCGATGGCCGGCGTGAATCCCGCGCTGAAACAGTCGCTGCTCGACCACATCATGGCGTTGCGCGAGGAAGGCACCACAGTGCTGTTCGTCGAACACGACATCAACATGGTGAGACACATCGCCGACTGGGTCACCGTGATGGCGGAAGGCAAGATCGTGGCCGAAGGCCAACCGAAGAGCGTGATGAACGATCCGGCCGTGATCGACGCATATCTGGGCGCCCACGCGAACGTGGACCTGGGCGACGATTCCGTGCTGGAAGACCTGAAGGAGGCCTGAAATGAGCGACATCGCAAGCGTGGCCGACGAGCCGCTGACCCGCGCGCAGATCCACATGGGCGAGCCCGAAGGCGAACCGTTGCTCGACGCGGTCGATTTGGTGGCCGGATACATTCCCGGCGTGAACATCCTGAACGGCGCATCCCTGACCCTGCATGAAGGCGAGATCGTTGGTATCATCGGCCCGAACGGCGCAGGCAAATCAACCCTGCTCAAATCATTGTTCGGCCTGGTGCACATCCACTCCGGCAAGCTGCTGCTGAAAGGCGAGGACATCACCAACCTGCGCGCCGACAAACTCGTCTCCCGTGGCGTCGGCTTCGTGCCGCAGACCGAAAACGTCTTCCCCAGCCTGACCATCGCGGAAAACCTGCACATGGGCGCGTTCCAAGCACCGAAACTGTTCAACGAACGCTTCGACTACGTGTGCTCCATCTTCCCCCAAACTCGGCCAGCGCAAAAACCAGCTCGCAGGCCAACTCTCCGGCGGCGAACGTCAGATGGTGGCCATGGCCCGCGCCCTCATGATGAAACCATCCGTCCTCCTGCTCGACGAGCCCTCCGCAGGCCTGTCCCCAATGCTTCAGGACGAAACCTTCATCCGCGTGCGCCAAGTCAACAAAGCCGGCGTATCCGTGGTCATCGTCGAACAGAACGCCCGCCGCTGCCTGCAGATCTGCGACCGCGGCTACGTCCTCGACCAAGGCCGCAACGCCTACTCCGGCAAGGGCCGCGACCTGATGAACGATCCGAAAGTCGTCTCCCTCTACCTGGGCAACCTGGAAGAAGAGGTTCAAGAGGAAGGAAGGTAGGACCCAGGAAATCGCGGAACGGAGCGTATACCGCCTTTCCTTGCCGCTCGACGTACGTTCGTACGCCTTCGGGCTCGGACGGCGGTCTCCGCACGCGTTCCGCGATTTCCCCCTATGATTCAAAATTCTCAATTCCGATTACCGCTGTTGGGGCACTGCCCGACAGTGGCTTCGGCATGCCTGAAAACAAGCTCAAAACCTTGTGTTTCCAACAGTTTTCGGGCTTCACCTTCGGTTAACTTCACGCATACACATTCGGTTTCCTCGGCACTTATAGTGCGATTCAAGATGGTCGAGCAACACATCTCGATAATCGTCACCAAGGGTTCGGCAATCAGCGGAGCCAAGAGAGGAAACGGTGATTCAAATGAAGAAGATCAACATGAAGGGCATGAGGAAACTGTCCATCACAGCCACCGCCATGGTGGCCGCCGCAGTCATGGCGCTCGCCGGCTGCGGTTCATCCAACTCGTCCAGTTCATCCAGCAGTTCGGCAAGCACCTCCGGCACCAAAACCAGTAAGTTCGTGCTTGGTGGCCTATGGCCGGAAACCGGCTCACTGGCCTACCTGGCCCCGCCGGAACTGGCCGCCGAAAAACTTGCCGTCAAAGACATCAACGACGCTGGTGGCGTGCTCGGCAACAAAATCACCACCGTCGACGCCGACACCTCCGACGCGGACCACGCCGACCAGAACACCTCCGCCGCCCAATCCGTCCTCAGCAAGAACCCGTCGTTCATCATCGGCCCGGCCTCCAGCTCCGTGGTCAAGAACACCTACAAGTCCATCACCTCGCAAAACATTCCGATGCTGTCGATGGGCGCCACCTCGGCCAGCTTCTCCGGCCTTTCCGACTACTTCTTCCGCACCGTCGCCCCCGATACCGTGCAGGGCGCGGTCATGGGCAACCTGATTGCCCAGGACGGCGTGCAGAAGCTCGCCATCGCGGTCTTCAACGACGAATACGGTACCGGCCTGCGCGACACCATCGTCAAAACCGCATCCGCGGCAGGCGTCGACATCATCTATGGCGAAAAGGACACGTTCGACCCGACCGAAACGAACTTCTCATCCATCGCCACCGCCATCAAGGCATCCAACCCCGACGCGACGCTCGTCATCGCCTTCGATCAGACCAAACCGCTGCTGAAGGCGCTCGCTTCCGCCGGAGTCAACACCAAGAAGCTGTACTTCGTGGACGGCAACACCTCCGACTATTCCAGCGAACTCGACGCGGGCCTGCTGGAAGGCTCGAAGGGCACCATCCCGGGTATCAATCCGTCCGACGACTTCGTCAAGCGCCTCGAATCCACCGGCGTCGACCTGAAAAACACCACCACCTACGGCGCTGAAACCTACGATGGCATCATCCTCGCCGCGCTCGCCGCACAGAAGGGCGGCAGTGCCGATGGCAAGACCATCCAGGCCAATATGGCGGCCGTCTCCGGATCCACCAAGGGCGAGAAGTGCGATTCCTACAAGGCCTGCGTTGCCCTGCTGAAGGACGGCAAGGAGATTCAGTACAAGGGCCAGACCTCCATCGGCGCGTTCAACGACGCGCATGATCCGAGCTCGGCTTCCATCGGCGTCTATAAGTACGACGCCGACAACAAGCCGGTCTTCGACCACTCCCAGGAAGGTTCCGTACCGAAGGCATGACGGTCGGTTCGTCCGTGGTGCGGACTGACGTGATGGCCGGACGTGACGGCTGACGGCCAAGCCACGCAACGCAAGGGGCGGTGCGACGCAAGCGAGATGATCGCAAGTGTCTCACCGCCCCTTTTGCGGGCGGAACGCGTGTGGAGTACATGCGGAGCGTGCGTGGAAGATGCGTGGAACGCGTCGTGAAACATACGTCGTTCACGGGTGAAAAAGTGGATTTTTCGGGGGAATTGAAGAGGGGGAGGGCGTCTTTCGTCAATTGATAGTTCATATTGTGCGAACGATTGCAAAGAAACGTTACAGATGCATGTAAAATAACACATAATATCGCGATTTGTAAGGAAACATCCCGACGATGCGGGGGAGAGGTGTTGGGCAATGGTCGGCATGCGTGACGTGGCGAAAGAGGCCGGGGTTTCGCTGAGCACGGTTTCGCTAGTGGTCAACAAGACGGGCTACGTGTCCGACGACATGCGCGCGCGCGTCGAAGCCGCCATGAAAGAGCTCAATTACGTGCCCAACGAGCTGGCACGCAACCTGTACAAGAACCGCACGAACCTGGTCGGCGTGATCGTGCCGACCATCCGCCACCCCTTCTTTGCCACCCTTACCGCGCATCTGCAACGCGAGCTGGCCGCGCAAGGACTGCGCACCATGCTGTGCTCCACCGCCGACGCGGAAAACGGCGAGGTTGAATACGTGGACATGCTGCGCCGTCACATGATGGACGGCATCATCGTCTGCTCGCACACCACCCATCCGAACGATTACTGGACGTCCATCCACCGCCCGATCGTCGCCTTCGACCGTGTGCTGGGCGGCGGCATCGCGTCGATCGGCTCCGACCATGAGCAGGGCGGCCGGCTCATGGCGCACATGCTGGTCAACACCGGCGCGCACCACGTGGTGATGATCGGCGGCCCGCGCGACCAGTTCTTCGATTTGGCGGCGCGCAATGGAGACAGCCCGGACGATTTCGACCTGCACAAGACAACGTTCCCGACCGTCCGCTACTACCTTGCGCTGGAGCAGGAGCTGAAAGCGGCCGGCGTGCGGTACGAGTACGTCGAAGCCGGCAATGTGGAGGATTTCCAAGGGTATAAGAACGCGGTGAATGCTGTGCTCAACAGTATGCCGGTGGACGGCGTCGATGCCGTGGTCAGCTCCGATATCGGTGCCGCGCTTTGCGTGCGCGAAGCGATGCGGAGGCATATTTCGATTCCGCGCGACCTGCAGATCATCGCCTACGACGGCACGTATCTGACCGACCTGGCCGGTATGAAAATGACCGCGGTGGCGCAGAATTTCGACAAAATCGCGCAGGTCGCGGTCGGCAATATCGTTCGTGCGATCGCCAAGGAAGGGGATGCCAAGGCAGATACGACAAGCGCCACGGGACGCAAGCCGTACGAGCCGGACGTGCTGATTCCCGTGACGCTCAAACTGGGCGATACCACCCGCTAAGCGGGCCGTATCGCCCATCATTGGACGGGCCGTTTTACCTGCTAAGCGGGTCGTTTCGCCTTATTCGTAATCGCCGGTCGGACCGATTTTCAACGCGTCCTCGTGCGTGCGGCCCGAATGGATCGCATCGTTGATCGCCTGGATCTCCGCTGCATCCACGGCAAGTGCGCGCCCGTCGATCGCGCTGATCGGAATCGACCATCCGCCGTGCGTCATGTACAGGCTGTCCGCTTCGCGTAGTTCGGCGATCGGCAGCTTCCTGTACTCCGCCTTTTTGCCTTCTTCAAGCGCCCAGGCGAACATTTCGCGCTGTGATGTGCCATTCAGAATACCGATGCGCGGGTCGGGCGTGACGAACGTATCGCCATAGCGTGCCACAATCGACGAATTCGGGCATTCCATCGTGTAGCCGTCCTCCGTGAACAGAATCGCGTCGCCGACGCCACGGCGGGCGCATTCGCGGTGCACGGCGCAGTTGAACGCGTAGCTCAGCGTCTTCGCGCCGTTGAGCAGCCACGGGGCGCGTGCGGTGATGTCCGACGGGTAGCCGCGCGTCATCGAAGCCATGGTGATCGGCTCCAGCGAATGCAGCGTGCCCTTCGCGTCAAGGAAGATGTAGACGGTCGGCGTGCGGTCGGCCGCCTTGCCCACGCCGGTGTCCGGATCGAGACCACGGGAGACGATGATGCGCAGCATCGGACCGGGTTCCGGATCGTCATACTGGTCGATGACCAGCTGGACCGCGCGGGTGAGCGCTGGAATGTTCGGTTCCGGCATATCCACCAGACGGGCCGAATTCGCAAGACGCTTCAGATGGTTCTCCAGCGAGACCGGGAAACCCCTCCATACCGTGGTCGCTTCGAAAATGCCGTCGCCGCGCAGCGCGCACAAATCGAACGCGTTGATGATGGGACTTTCCGGATCGACGAAACGAACCAGATCCGCGTCGGGCGCCACGCCTGAGCCTCCGAATAGCGTCTTGCCGTTACCGACTGCCAGAACGATCGAACTCATGGGAACCTCTCTTCCGCGCTCCGCGTCTTTTGATTGCCGCTTTATTGCTGTTGCGCTGTTGTGTTGCGTCAGCGTTCGCGTGCGTCTTCGGCGTCCAACCTAACCATGGTTTGTTTCCACTTGGCACCGCCAATTTGCAATGCGGAAACATACGCGTCATGAATCGCGCGGCTCCCGTAACGTTCGGCGACCAAGGTGAGGGAAAGCGACTCTGAACGTCCGTTTCTGCGGAATCGGATTTCGGAGTTCGTCGGCAGTTCGTTCGGAAAAGGCCGGACGGCGGCCGACGGGAAAGGTAAGCGCAATGGTGGATGGGATGTCCGATATGGGAACAACCGAACTTGGCGCGGCGAGCACGCCCCGAACAGGCGCGCGCCGCGTTCCGTGACGGCCTGGTCCGCCCGACCTGCGGCATTGCGCAAGGCTACGCGCAGGCGAATCTGATGATTCTGCCCAAGGAGCAGGCATTCGATTTTCTGCTGTTCGCGCAGCGCAATCACAAACCTTGTCCGCTGCTGGAAGTGATGGAGCCGGGCGTCACCGCACCCGTCACCGCGCCGGGCGCCGACATCCGTACCGACGTGCCGTTGTACCGCGTGTGGAAGCGTGGCGAACTGGTAGCTGAAGTGCCCGATATTCGCGAGTATTGGCGATCCGATTTGGTCACGTTTGTGATTGGCTGCAGTTTCACATTCGAGTTTCCGCTGATGGAGGCGGGCGTGCCGGTGCGGCACATCACGGCAGGCCGCAACGTGCCGATGTACGACACGTCGATCGAGTGCCGTTCGGCCGGCGCGTTCCATTCGACGATGGTCGTGTCGATGCGTGGCATTCCGTCTACGCAGGTGGCCGACGCATGCCGGATTTCCGGCTATTACCCGTCCGTGCACGGTGCCCCCGTATGTGTGGGCGACCCGTCCGCGATCGGCATCGACGACATCATGCATCCCGACTATGGCGATGCCCCCGTGTTGGAGCCGGGCGATGTGCCGGTGTTCTGGGCGTGCGGCGTGACCCCGCAGGCCGCGGTGATGGCGTCCAAACCGGAATTCGCGATCACGCACGCGCCGGGGCACATGTTCATCACCAGCAAACGCGATTTGGAATACATGGTGTGAGGCCGAGCGGCAGGTTGCGGGGCGCGGCATGAGATGCGTGCTGCGGCGACTGCGGCAGAAGGGACGTCGCGGCTGAAGAACGCTGCGACGGTAGAACGACGGAAAGGCGACGGAAGGAATGGAAACGATGGCTGTGCAGGAAACAGACGGAAAGCAGACGGCTATGCGAATCGATATGAACAGCGATATGGGCGAAAGCTTCGGTCGTTGGACGCTCAGCGACGACGAGGCGCTGCTCGACGTGGTTTCCAGCGCGAACGTGGCGTGCGGCTTCCATGCGGGCGACCCGTCCGTCATGCTGAGAACGTTGTCATACGCGGCGTCGCGGGGGGTAATGGTCGGGGCGCATGTGGCGTACCGCGACCTGGCCGGATTCGGGCGCCGCTATGTGGACGAGTCCCCCGACGAACTCAAGGCGGACGTGATGTACCAGATCGTCGAATACGGCGGCCTCGACGGCGTGCATATGACGAACGTGGCGACCGTCGACGGCCTCGAACCCGACCGTTACTTTAAGCAGGTCGGCCAGCTTACGGACTGCGCCCGCAGCTGAAGTCCTGTGCCCAAGGCTGAGAGCCCTGCGCTCGCGGCTGCCCCCGCATGTCCGTCGCTTTCGAATCGGGCGCCGGAGACATGCGCCGCGATTCGGCCGAAAGCCGGTTCGACACGCCCGAACACCGGTTGCGGTTTTGGTGTCGAGCCCCATTTTGCGGTAATATCGAACCGGTTCGACACAACCGTGGGAATGGCCGTAAGGACTCCCGCAAAGAATCTCGCAACGACTTTTTGGAACCGAAGGAGGCTCCATGAAAAACAAGGTGCAGCTCATCACTTACGCCGACCGCCTTGGCGACGGCACCATCAAGTCGATGACCGACATTCTGCGCACCCGCTTCGACGGCGTGTACGACGGCGTTCACATCCTGCCGTTCTTCACCCCGTTCGACGGCGCCGACGCAGGCTTCGACCCGATCGACCACACCAAGGTCGACGAACGTCTCGGCAGCTGGGACGACGTCGCCGAACTCTCCCAAGACCCACAACATCATGGTCGACGCCATCGTCAACCACATGAGTTGGGAATCCAAGCAGTTCCAGGACGTGCTGGCCAAGGGCGAGGAGTCCGAATACTATCCGATGTTCCTCACCATGAGCTCCGTGTTCCCGAACGGCGCCACCGAAGAGGACCTGGCCGGCATCTACCGTCCGCGTCCGGGCCTGCCGTTCACCCACTACAAGTTCGCCGGCAAGACCCGCCTCGTGTGGGTCAGCTTCACCCCGCAGCAGGTGGACATCGACACCGATTCCGACAAGGGTTGGGAATACCTCATGTCGATTTTCGACCAGATGGCCGCCTCTCACGTCAGCTACATCCGCCTCGACGCCGTCGGCTATGGCGCCAAGGAAGCCGGCACCAGCTGCTTCATGACCCCGAAGACCTTCAAGCTGATCTCCCGTCTGCGTGAGGAAGGCGTCAAGCGCGGTCTGGAAATCCTCATCGAAGTGCACTCCTACTACAAGAAGCAGGTCGAAATCGCATCCAAGGTGGACCGCGTCTACGACTTCGCCCTGCCTCCGCTGCTGCTGCACGCGCTGAGCACCGGCCACGTCGAGCCCGTCGCCCACTGGACCGACATACGCCCGAACAACGCCGTCACCGTGCTCGATACGCACGACGGCATCGGCGTGATCGACATCGGCTCCGACCAGCTCGACCGCTCGCTCAAGGGTCTCGTGCCGGATGAGGACGTGGACAACCTCGTCAACACCATCCACGCCAACACCCACGGCGAATCCCAGGCAGCCACTGGCGCCGCCGCATCCAATCTCGACCTCTACCAGGTCAACAGCACCTACTATTCGGCGCTCGGGTGCAACGACCAGCACTACATCGCCGCCCGCGCGGTGCAGTTCTTCCTGCCGGGCGTGCCGCAAGTCTACTACGTCGGCGCGCTCGCCGGCAAGAACGACATGGAGCTGCTGCGTAAGACGAATAACGGCCGCGACATCAATCGCCATTACTACTCCACCGCGGAAATCGACGAGAACCTCAAGCGTCCGGTCGTCAAGGCCCTGAACGCGCTCGCCAAGTTCCGCAACGAGCTCGACGCGTTCGACGGCACGTTCTCGTACACCACCGATGACGACACGTCCATCAGCTTCACCTGGCGCGGCGAAACCAGCCAGGCCACGCTGACGTTCGAGCCGAAGCGCGGTCTCGGTGTGGACAACACTACGCCGGTCGCCATGTTGGAATGGGAGGATTCCGCGGGAGACCACCGTTCGGATGATCTGATCGCCAATCCGCCTGTCGTCGCCTGACGGAAAATTTCTTGCGATTACGTATTTTCTTGCGATTACGTACGGCCTTGCGATTGCGTTCCACCTTGCGGTCGCGCACCCGGTCCGTCGCACCCGGTCCGTCGGGCGGACGGCAGTGGCCGCACGTGTTGGTATCGTAAGTTGCGTTGAAGAATCGCCCGAATGCGCTGAAGCAATGCGTCCGGGCGATTTTCGTATGTGTCGCTCGTAGCGGGCGGGCGCATGCGTGGAGTATCGAAGCACATGAAACGCGACAAGCAGAAAACGCGATAAGCCAAGAAAACAGCAGATATGACCGAAGACAATCAGAATAACGAATTCAAACCGCAGCCGCTGCCCGGCCAGGTGTTCATCCGCCCGGGCATCGACGATCGCCCCGATTATGAGAAGACCCTGACTCCCGAAGCGAAGGCGGCCATGCGCCGGCTGTCGGTGCAGCAGCATCCGCGTATTCCGGAAGCGTCCAACGAGCGTCCGGAAACCCAGGCCGCGCGCATCGCATCGGAAGGTGGAGCGCCCCTAACCGCGGCCGCGCATCTTGACGTGGCTGTGCCGAACCTCGAATCGTCCTTCCTCGACCTGCGCGACCCGATGACCGCTCCGGACGGCACCAAGCCGACCGCAATGCAGGCCAACCGGCTCGTTGCGGGTTTTGCGCTTGGCTCAATGCTGCTGTCCGCTCCGATGGCGGCGTTCAACACGGTGCTCATTCCGCAAACCGTCAGCCGTTTGTCGGGAATCAACCGCGTCACGGATTTGGCGATGCTCGTCATCGCAGGTGCCATCATGACGTTCCTGCTGAATGCATGCATCGCCGTCGGTTCCGACCATTCCTACTGCCGGTTCGGGCGCCGTACGCCATGGATCGCCAGCGGCAGCGTATTGGCGGCTATCTGCATGGCGATTCTTTCCGCATGCGATTTTCTCCCGTGGGCCGTGTTCTTCTGGCTGGCCACGCAGGCCGCGTATGCGATGGCGGCCATACCGTTCGCCGCCGCGTTCGGCGAACGTGTGCCTGACAAGTTCCGCGACCGCGCCGATTCCTGGCACGGCAAGGGGCTGGCGCTTGGCCAGCTGGTCGGCGTCGCCGTGGCTGTTGCGCTGACGCCGCATGCCGGTGGCGAAGGTTGGGATGGCACTACGGGTTTCGCGATGCTGGTATTCGCGGGTTGGCTTGTCGTCGCGGCCGTCGTTACGCTGTTGATATTGCCGTTCGAAGGGGCCAGCAGCTACCTGCCGCGTAGGGATGTTGAGAAAGGCGATTTCTTCTCGCAATACCGTCCGCCGCAGAACGCGCCGAAGTTTTCTGTGGCATTCGCGGCCCGCATGTTCGCCGTTGCGGCCACAGCCGGAATCGCCGTATATCAGTGGTATCTGGCGCCGAATATCGTCGGCAATACCGATGAGGCCGGTTTGTTCGGCATTGCCGGTGCCGGATCGGTGGTTGTGGTCATGGCCATCTGCACGTTTGTCGGTGCTTTGATTGCGGCGTTGCTGCTTGGCCGCGTCGTCAGCCTGTTTGGCGATCTGCGTATTCCGGCCGTCGCGTCCGCCGTGTTGTTCATGGTCGCTGCGCTGCTGCCGTTGCTGATGGACGACGGTTTCCTGGCGGTTGCGCTGTACGCCCTGCTTGCCGGCTTCGCATACGTGGTGTTCGATGGCGCCAGCCAAAGCTTGGATCTTGCGATGCTGCCGGATGTGCGTTCCGTGGGCCGATCGCTTGCCGCTTATAGTCTGGCCAATACGTTCGGCACGATACTGGGCGTCGCTGCCTGCGCCGCGGTGATTGTGGCGACCGGTGCCACCGTGCTGATCTTCGCTGTCGCCACTGTTTCGATGCTGTTGGCGGGTCTGCTGACATTGCGGTTGAAATCGCAACAATGACGGCGACTATGACGGTGCTAGATCGCCAATGATTGGAAAATAAAGCGAAACGGCGCGTCCACATAGTGAACCTTTAGTGGATAGGGGAGATGGACGCGCCTATGTTTACGGCTTAGTTCGAGCGGAAATCCCGCCCGGGGAAATGACTTTGCGAAAGGAGGTTCGCCACGATGAACGGAATGGTCGCACACGTACTGCTGTCCGCACGAATTATTATTCCGCTTTCGTTGGCGGACTGATTCGAGCATTGCGGCTTCAATCCCTCGCCAACGAAGGCAGGGTTTGAGGCGCGCGTAACACACACGTTGATGGCCCTGCATAATGCGGGGCCATTTTTGTTGCAGCCCACAAGGCAGACGCAGCGAAAACCTTTTGAAGCCGGCCGGCATAGCGCACAACAGAAAACAGAAAAACTACAAACAACATCGTTATCGGCGGAAGTTGGGAACCGGTAACAGGACGTACAGGGAGTACATCAATGAGTACAGTCGAAGCGGCCGCTGGCAAAGCGCAGGCGATGGTCCGCGATTCGGTCAAAACCGTGATCGCAGCATCCATGGTCGGCACCGCCATCGAGTTCTACGACTTTTACGCATACGGCACCGCCGCTGCGAATTATTTCCCGAAGGTGTTCTTCGGAGACACCACCAATCCGACCGTCGCGCTGCTGGCCAGCCTGCTGACCTTCGCCATCGCGTTCATCGCCCGTCCGCTGGGCTCGTTGGTGTTCGGCCACTTCGGCGACCGTATGGGCCGCAAGACCACGCTGGTGGTCTCCCTGCTCACCATGGGCATTGCCACCTTCCTGATCGGCTGCCTGCCGACCTACAACCAATGGGGTGTCGCGGCCGTCGCCGTGCTGTGCCTATGCCGCTTCGTGCAGGGCATCGGCCTTGGCGGCGAATGGTCCGGCGCCGCGTTGGTGGCCACCGAGAACGCTCCGGAAGACAAGCGCGCGCTGTACGGCTCCTTCCCGGAGCTGGGCGCCCCGATCGGCTTCTTCCTGTCGAACGGCACCTACTTCCTGCTGGAGACCTTCAACGACAATGACGCGATGCTTGCCTGGGGCTGGCGCGTGCCGTTCCTGCTGTCCTCCATCCTCGTGATCGTCGGCCTCGTCGTCCGCGTCCAGATGGAGGAGACCCCGATCTTCCGTATGGCCCAGGAGCAGAAGAAGGTCGTCAAGTCCCCGCTTACCGAAGTGTTCAAGAAGAGCTGGAAGGAAGTCATCCAGGCCACGTTCCTGGTGGCCGTCACCTACACGCTGTTCTACACGCTGGCAACCTGGTCCCTCGCTTGGGGCACCAAGACCGTCGAGCAGGGTGGCGGCAACCTGGGCTTCACCAACCAGGAGTATCTGCTGATGCTGATGATCGCCGTCTGCGTGTTCGCCGCGTTCATCGTGATCTCCTGCGTGAACGCCGACAAGTTCGGCCGCAAGCGCGTGATCATCATCTCCTCCTGCTGCCTCATCGCGTTCGCCCTGCTGTTCCCGTTCCTGCTTGATCCGGCGGTCGTCGGTCAGCGCAACTTCGCCACCAACCTGCTGTTCCTGTGCATCGGCTTCGCTCTGATGGGTACCGCGTTCGGTCCGATCGGCGCCTTCCTGCCGGAACTGTTCGACGCCAACGTGCGTTACTCCGGCTCCGGCATCGGCTACAACCTGGCTGCCATCGTCGGCGCGGCCTTCGTGCCGACCATCGCCACTTGGCTGTCCCATCATTGGGGCGTGCATTCCGTGGGCCTGTACCTCGGTGTGATGGCCCTGTGCTGCCTCATCGCGGTGTTGAGCTGCAAGGAAACGAAGAACGTCGACTTCACCAAGTGACGCCGACCGGCTTGCCGGGCTGCTTCGCTTGGGGTGGCTCGGAGCCTTAGAAAAAACGTTTGACGTGAATATAGCCACTATGTGAACGCCAACAGACATCATAAAGAAAGCGGTACTAGAACAGTTCCGCAGGAGAGGCGGAGTGGTTCCTCGGACACAATCCGGGGGGAGCAACATCCTAGGAATCACTCGCCGTGATAACAACCGAAAAAAGAATAGAAAATAGCGAGTTTGTTCGGAAAAAGCAAGTTCCGAATCGCAAAAAACAATAAAGGAGCGCCAATTATGGCAGCAACTATCTGGTACGAAAAGGACGCCGATCTGTCCGTGTTCGATGGCAAGAAGGTGGCCATCCTCGGTTACGGTTCCCAGGGCCACGCCCATGCGCTGAACCTGCGCGATTCCGGCGTCGACGTCGTCGTCGGCCTGCGTCCTACCTCCAAGTCCGTGGAGTATGCCAAGGAGCAGGGCCTTGAGGTCAAGCCTGTTGCCGAGGCCGTTGCCGAAGCCGACGTGGTGATGATCCTGCTGCCTGACCAGTACCAGGCCGCCGTGTACAAGAAGGACGTCGAGCCGAACCTGAAGCCGGGCGCTGCTCTGGCCTTCGCTCACGGCTTCAACATCCACTACGGCTACATCAAGCCGTCCGAGGACCATCCGGTCTTCATGGTCGCCCCGAAGGGCCCGGGCCACATCGTGCGTCGTGAGTACGCCGCTGGCCGTGGCGTCCCGGTCGTCGTGGCCGTCGAGCAGGATCCGGATGGCAAGACCTGGCCGCTGTGCCTGGCTTACGCCAAGGCTCTGGGCGCGCTGCGTGCAGGCGCCATCAAGACCACCTTCACCGAGGAGACCGAGACCGATCTGTTCGGCGAGCAGGACGTCCTCATGGGTGGCATCAACCACCTGTGCGATATGGGCTTCGATGTGCTGACCGAGGCTGGCTACCAGCCGGAGATCGCCTACTTCGAGGTGTTCCACGAGCTGAAGATGCTGGTCGACCTGGCCAACGAGGGTGGTCTGAACAAGGCCCGTTGGTCCTGCTCCGACACCGCCCAGTACGGCGACTACACCTCCACGGTCATCACCGAGGAGACCAAGAAGCGCATGCAGTACCAGCTCAAGCGCATCCAGGACGGCTCCTTCGCCAAGGAGTTCATGGATGACCAGGCCGCTGGCGCTCCGAAGTTCAAGAAGCTGCAGGAAGAGTACAGCCACCCGCACCTGGAGACCGTTGGCCCGAAGCTGCGCGCCATGTTCTCCTGGAACAACCAGGTGGACGCCGACGCCGATATGGCCGAGTCCTTCAACGGCAAGATCGCTCGTACTCAGGTTCAGTGAGATTGCTTCGCTAGCTGCATAAGCTATTTAGCGAATTAGAAAGCGTCGCCCGCTTCGTGCGGACGGCGCTTTTTGCATATCGTCGTGCGTGCGACGGTTGCGTACGTTCCGGCATAACGAAAGGCCGCCACCCAACTTGGGCGGCGGCCTTTAATCGCAGTTAATGCGATTAATCGCAATGAATGCGAGACGTTACTCAGCCACGGGCGATCTTGCCGGTGAAAGTGGCCATGTCAGCGTCGTCATCCTTGCCGTTGTTCCAAGAGAACATGGCGCGCAGCTTCGGGCCAACGCTCTCGATACGCACGTTGCCGTATTCTTCCTGCAGCTGCTTGAACTTCGGAGCGCCAGCGTCCTGATCGTCGATGAACTCCTTGGCGAAGGAGCCGTCCTGGATGCGCTTCAGGTGGTACTGCATGCGCTCACGCACGTGCTCGTCGATGCAGGTGTTGGTGTAGTCGCCGTACTGGGCGGTGTCGGAGCAGGACCAACGAGCCTTGTTCAGGCCACCCTCGTTCATGAGGTCGACGAGCATCTTCAGCTCGTGGCAGACCTCGAAGTAAGCGATCTCCGGCTGGTAGCCAGCGTCAGTGAGGACCTCGAAGCCCATTTCAACGAGCTTGTTCACGCCGCCCATGAGCACGTTCTGCTCGCCGAACAGATCGGTCTCGGTCTCTTCGGTGAAGGTGGTCTTGATGGCGCCTGCGCGCAGGGCGCCCAGAGCCTTGGCGTAAGCCAGGGTGATGTCCCAAGCGTCGCCGCGCGGATCCTGTTCGACGGCCACGACGACCGGGACGCCACGGCCGTTGGCGTACTCACGACGCACGATGTGGCCCGGGCCCTTCGGGGCGACCATGAAGACCGGGTGGTCCTCGGTCGGCTTGATGTAGCCGTAGTGGATGTTGAAGCCATGAGCGAAGGCGACGGCGGCGCCCGGCTTGATGTTCGGTTCGATGTCGTTGGCCCAGATGGTGCGCTGGTACTGATCGGGAGCCAGAATCATGATGATGTCGGCCTCGGCGGCGGCTTCCGGAACGGACTTGACTTCCAGACCCTGCTCCTTGGCGTGCTCGACGGACTTGGAGGTCGGGCGCAGGCCGACGACGACGTCGACGCCGGAATCGCGCAGGTTCAGCGCATGGGCGTGGCCCTGGGAACCGTAACCGATGATGGCAACCTTCTTGCCTTCGAGGACCGAGAGATCTCCATCGTTCTCATACCAAATTTGTGCAGCCATTGTACTTGGCACTCCTTTTGTGTAGTGGGGTGAACGCTTGGAAAGCGTTCGGGTTTCTACCATTCGCAGATGAAATTCGTGGTTTCGTGCATGGATTTTGTCCTGCAAACTGGGGTCCATCCTACCGGAGCGGCCGTTTTGGTACGTATCCAGTCCACAAAGTGAGCCGCGAAATCGTAAAAAATTCGTCGCGGCGCAATCGTGATACCTTTCCTGCGAAACCCCTAAGGAAGCGACGTTTCGGGCCGTTGGAATGTTGTTTCCGTTGGGAATTGCGATTAAGCCCCTACCGAAGCGACGTTTCAATCGCTGAAAATGACGTTTGTGTGGGCAAGCATGTGCTTATTTAGGTGACGCTTCATGCATTTTGGTAGGAAAGTGGCTTAGGATAGGCACGTAGGATTGTTTGATGAGGAAGCTGAAGCAATGGTCACTGCGACGGGGATTGCGCCTGGTTCCGAAATGACGGCGCAGATGGAGCAGGTGGAGGAGCGTAATGTCTCGGGCGTGCTGCATATCGCCTCGATTTTCGCCTCGCACATGGTATTGCAACGCAACAAGCCCATTGCGGTGTTCGGCGCATTGGCTGCCGATTGCGCCGGTATGGAGGTTGTGGCGGAAATACACGACTTTGACGGCTCCCTGATTGCGCAGGAACATGCTTATTCTTCGCAGAACGTGGTCAACGGCTTTTCGCAGTGGCGCGTGATGCTGCCCGCGCAACCGGAAGGCGGTCCGTACACGCTTCGTATCGTCGCGGGCAATGATGCCATCGAATTCGACGACGTGCTTATCGGCGAAGTGTGGCTCGCCGGCGGCCAAAGCAATATGGAACTTGAGTTGCGTAACAGCGAGCATGCCGACGAAGCACTTGAGGATTGCGCCGATCCGCTGCTGCGTTTCTACAATGTGCCCAAAACCGGTGTCATCAATCGCAATGCGGAAAATACGTCGAGTTGGCAGGAATCATCGCCGGAAAACAGTGGCGTGATGAGTGCCGTCGCCTACTATTTCGCACGCAAGCTGCGCTCCCGAACTCGACCCCGATCTGCCGGTCGGCATTGTCGACTGCTATATCGGCGGCACGTCGATCAGCTGCTGGATGAGCGAGGACGCACTCAATTCCAGCGATGCCGGCCGCGACTATCTGACGCGCTACCAGCGTGCGATCGCAGGCAAGACGCAACAGCAGTTCGAGCTGGAAACCAGCGAATGGCAGTCGCAGATGGACGCATGGAACGCGGCTGTGGAAACGGTGCGTCAGACCAATCCGAACGCAACGAGCAGCGAGTTGAGCGAACAGTGCGGCACCTGCCCGTGGCCGCCGCCGCTCACCCCTACATCGCAATGGCGTCCGTGTGGCCCCTTCCACGCCATGCTGGAACGTATCATGCCCTACTCGCTGGCCGGTTTCCTGTGGTATCAGGGTGAGGAAGACGAGCAATACAGCGGTTCCTACCGCGAGCTGCTCGGCATGATGATCGGCGAATGGCGTGCGCTGTGGAGCGAAAATCTGCCGTTCCTCATCGTGCAGTTGCCGCAATGGATCAACGGCAAGACGGCTGCGGACGGCAACGATCCGATGCGCTGGCCGGTGCTGCGTGAGGCCCAATGGGACGCCGCGCAGTCCATAGACAACGTGTACGCCATCTGCACGATCGACTGCGGCGAATACGACAACATCCACCCGCTGGACAAGCGCACGCCCGGCGAACGCCTTGCCAATTGCGCGCTGCGGCAAATCTACGGCATGGATCGCGTTCCGGTGCACGGCCCGACGGTGCTGGGCTTCCGATGCGACCCGAACGGCCGCGTACGCCTGTTCTTCCGCTATGCGCACGGTTTGCATTTCGAAGGCACCACGCCCGGCGGCGGCGACGACGATGATTTCGATGGCCAGCTGCCGACTTTGGTGCGCGTGCCGGAACATTCCGGCTTCGAACTGGCCGGTTCCGACGGTATGTTCCACCCGGCGACCGCCGCGATTTTCGTGGATTGCGACATCGATGATCTCGTCAATTCCAGAGTGAACGTGGTCGATTACAACGCTACGGAATTCGGCATTCCGATTAACAGCCGCAGCATCGGCACGATTACGCTGGCGACTCCGGATGTGCCGGAGCCGGTGGCGATGCGATACGCCTGGCGCAGTTGGGGTCCGGCTCCGCTGTTCAACGACGACGGCCTGCCCGCGCAGCCGTTCCGTCTGGACCTGACCGACCATACCTCCCCCGTCGAGTCCGCCGAGCCCGTCACCCCCGACGGCACCGCTGACTGAGGCCGTCGGTCTGGTCGCGCCGGTCTAATCGCCCCGTCTAATCGCAAAAACGGCATTCCCATCCGGCTTTTGTTACCGTAACCAGCCGATTCGGGTAACAAAAGCCGGAAGAGGAGGCCGTTTTGTGTTTCTTGCGATTACTCAGCGGTTGCAGCAGCCGCGTCGACAATCACCGCCGCGTCCTCGCCACGCTCGCTGCCGGACTTGCCAAGCGCAAGCTGGGCGGCGGCGAACAGCACCGCCAGCCAGATGACGCCGGCGATCACGGCGATGCGATAGCTTGCGGAGAAGCACATGAGCACCACAACCAGCAGCATGAACGCGATTACCACATACGGCGTCACATTGGCGAACGGCAGCTTGAACGCGATCTTGTCGAGCGCTTCCTTGCCCTTCAGCCCCTTAAGTTCGGCCGGGCCATCGCCAGCCGCAACCATGCGACGGAACTTAATCTCCGTAATCATAATCATGATCCAGTTGATCGCAGCCGCGATAGTGGCGATCGACATCAGATAATTGAACGCGAATTCCGGCCATACGAACACGACGACAACGGCAATCGCAATAATTATCGCGGAAGTGATAACACCCCCGACCGGCACGCCTTTCTTGCTGAGCTTACCCAGGTAAGCCGGCGCGTTGCCCTGCTTTGCCAGCGAATACAGCATGCGGGAGTTGGCGTACAGGCCGGAATTGTAGACGCTCATCACGGCGGTCAGGCACACGAAATTGAGGATGCCGGCGGCCGCGTGCACGCCGACGGAATCGAAGATCTGCACGAACGGGCTGGAATCGCCGTCGATTTTGCTCCACGGAATCACCGCCATGATCACGCCGAGCGCGCAGATGTAGAAGACGAGAATACGCCAGATGATGCCGTTCGTGGCCTTCGGAATGGTGGTGCGCGGATTCTCGGTTTCGCCGGCGGTGATGCCGATGAGTTCGGTGCCGCCGAAGCTGAACATCACCACGACGAGCGCCATCAGCAGGCCGGTCCACGTGCCGTCGGCGTTGCGGGTCATCAGGCCGTGCGGCAGGAATCCGCCGTCCACGGTGAACCAGTTGGCGAAGCTCGCGCGAATGCCCGAAGCGGTCGGCACGTTGGCGATCACGACATACAGGCCGCCGAGAATCATGGCCAGCACGGCCACGATCTTGATGATGGCGAACCAGAATTCGAATTCGCCGAACTTGTTCACGCCCATGAGATTCAGCGCCGCGATGGCCACGAGGAACACCGCCGCCGACACCCACTTCGGAATGTTCGGGAACCAGTAGTTCACGAACGAGCCGACCACGGCAAGCTCCACCATGGCCACCAGCACGTAGTTGAACCAGTAGTTCCAGCCGGAAATGAAGCCCGCTCGCCGTGACCAGTAGCGCGTCGCGTAGTAGCTGAACGCGCCAGCCTTCGGATCCTCGACCGCCATCTCGCTCAGAGCGCGCACGATCATGAAGATCGCGAGACCGCCGACGAGGTAGGCGAGCAGAATGGACGGGCCGGCCAGCTGGATGGATTCGCTGGAGCCGTAGAACAGGCCGGTGCCGATGGCGCCACCCAGCGCGATGAGCTGGATATGGCGGTTTTTCAACGATTTACGGAGCGTCGGCGGAACCGGCACGTCGTCGGTTCCACGCGGCTTCTTTGCGGCGGTGACGTCGCTCATGGAGATTTCCTCTTCTCTGTTTCCTTGCGATTGCGCGTTGTGCGTTGCGCTCGCTGCTTGCGTTGCGTGCTGTTGCACGCTTGCATGTGCTTGTTTTGCTTGCTTTTTTGCGATTCGCCCTTTGTGAGGGAACGTTTCCGATTGTAGCGGGAAGCGGCGGGCAAAGTGTTGGTTTGTTCGTTCCGGAATGTCTGGTTTGCTTAACGGGTTGTTTGGTTTAGAAGTTCGATTCGCGCGATTGCTGTGCGATTCGAACGCGCGATTTGGACACGTGTTGCGGATGTGCGGTTTGGCGCGTCTTTCCAAGCTTCATGGTGTTCAATGGAATGAGGGGCTACGAACGGAGGTCGACATGGCATTCGTCAAGGACATGCTGCGAATGTGGGCGCATTCGTGGAAAAGATTCATTTCCATCGCCATGATCACGTTGCTCGGTGTGGCCGTGCTCACCGGCATTTACGCGGGCTGCCGTGACGCGTTCCGCAGCACCGATCGCTTTTTCGACGCGCAGGGCCTGCACGACGTCCAGGTGCTGTCCACTGCGGGCCTGTCGAACGGCGATATCGCCGCGTTGCGCAAGGTGAACGGTGTTGCGAAAGTGCAGGCGGAACGGTCGCAGGAAGTGACGTTCGATTTGGACGGCCGCAAGTCGGCGACCATGCAGGAAATCGGCACGAACGGCATTGACCAGCCATACTTGCAGGAAGGGCGCATGCCGAAGAAAGCCGGCGAAATCGCGGTAACCAGGAAATTTATTCGCGATTCGGGCAAGCGTATCGGCAGCCGCCTCACCGTAACCCCCGAATCGGCTTCCTCCGATACTTCCGATACGAACGATACGAACGGTGCGGACGGCACGAATGAAACGAACGGCACGGACGAGGCGCCGAGCTTCCCGACCAAGCTCACCATCGTGGGCGTGGTGCTCGATCCCGCAGAACCTGAGCAACCCGGACGGCTACTCCGCCATGACCTCGTTCCGTTCCACCGCCACCACCGACTACACGTTCTTCGCGCCGTCCGATGGCGTGACCGGCACCCTCTACACGTCCGCCACGCTGCTCGTCAAGGGTGCGGCCGCCGAAAGCACGTTCGACGAATCGTACGAAAACACCGTCAAGCAGGTGACCGACCGCATCGACGGCACCGTGAAAACCGACCGCCAGAAGGCCCGTCGGCAGGAACTGCTCGACGCGGGCAACAAGAAGATCGCCGACGCGCGTGCGGAAGCCGACAAGAAGTTCGCGGACGCGCAGTCGCAAATCGACGCGAATCGGCAGCAATTCAACCAGCAGGTCGACCAGATTGTCAGCATGCAGGCGGGCGCGGCAGCTGCGGGAGCTGCGGCAAACGGCGCGAACGCAGGTGCGGCGGCGGCCGCAGGTGCAACTACCCCCCAACTTGACGAAACCACGCGTGAAACAATGCGTGAAACCATCATCGCCGCTAGTCCCGAACTGACGCAAGCCAAGCAGCAGCTCGACCAGGCGCAATCGCAATTGAACGAGCAGAAGGCAAGTACCGAACATACGCTGAAAACCAAGGAAAACGAGCTGAAAACCAGCATTCCGCAAGTGCGCTGGTATGTGCAGGACCGGCAGTCGCTCGGCGGGTTCAGCGCGCTCAAATCCGACCTCGACTCCATCCAGTCGCTCGGCAACGCGTTCCCGATTGTGTTCCTGCTGGTGGCCGTGATGATGAGCCTGACCGCCATGGCGCGCATGGTCGAAGAGGACCGCTCGCTCATCGGCACGTACGTGGGGCTCGGCTACGGGCGGCTGGCGGTCGCGTTGCGCTACCTGCTGTTCGCGTTGCTCGCCTGCCTCATCGGCGGCGGCCTCGGCCTGATCGCCGGCTTCCTTGGCATTCCTGCGTTCCTGCTGGTCGTATTGCAAGGCATGTATGTGATGCCCGGTCTGCGATTGGAATACGACTGGCTGTACGGCTCGCTCGGCATCGCGCTGTTCGTGGTCGGCGTGCTCGCCGCCACCATCTACGCGTGCGTGCAGGAAATGAGGCAGACGCCCGCCTCGCTGCTGCGTCCGAAAGCGCCGCGCGCCGGCTCGCGCATTCTGCTGGAACGGATTCGGCCGGTCTGGAATCGCATGGGCTTCCTCGGCAAAGTGACCGCGCGCAACATCTTCCGCTTCAAGTCGCGCCTCATCATGACGGTCGGCGGTGTGGCCGGCTGCACCGCGCTGATCGTCTGCGGCCTGGCCATCAACGACACCGTCGCAGACCTCGGCATCAAGCAATACCGCGACATCTACCAGTACGACCTGATGGTGGTTTCCGACGATTCGGGCGCGTCGGCGATGCGCACGAAAGTCGCGTCAGACGGGCGCGTCACGTCATCGCTTGACGTGCGCATAGAGTCGGGCGATTTGACGGTTGCGGGCAGTGGCGACGGTGACAGCGGCAAGGCCGGCAGCAGCGGCAGCGAAAGCATCCAGCTGGTCGCGGTGCCGGAAAAGCATCTGTCCGATTTGGGCGAAATGGTCACGTTGCAGCCGGTCTCGTCCGGCATACTGGGCACGTCCGGCGTCGGCAAAACCGGTTCGCTGAAACTCGATGACGATGGCGTGATCGTCGCGCAATCGGCGGCAAGCGCGCTGGGCGTCAAGGCCGGTTCCAAGGTGCGACTGACCAACGGTGACGGCGTGCAGGCGACGGCGAAGGTGAGCGCGGTGAATCGCAACCTCATCGGCTCGGATGTGTATGTAAGCGAAACCTACTACGCCAAGCTTTTCGACTCGAAAGACGCGAAGAACACCAAGAATTCCAAGAGTTCCGAGGATTCCGAGGCTCTGACGTGGAACGCCATGCTCGCCAAGCTTTCCGGCTCCGACACTTCGCAAACCGACTATGCGGAATCGCTCGAAGAGGACAGTTCGGTGATGAAGGCCGTAAGTTGCGCGCATATGGCCGACAGCTTCAAATTCGACCTCATGGGCGCGGTGGTGGCGCTGATCGTGGCGCTCGCCGGCGGTCTGGCGCTTGTGGTGCTGTTCACGCTCGCCAACACGAACGTGTCAGAACGCGTGCGCGAGATGGCCACGCTCAAGGTGCTTGGCTTCTTCGACCGCGAAGTGCACCATTACGTGAACCGTGAGATGATGATCCTCACCGTCATGGGCGTGATACTGGGTCTGCCGCTCGGCCGGCTCGTCGGCGGCATGCTGACGATGGCGCTCAACATGCCCTCGTTGTATTTCGAGGTGGAGGTCAAGCCGCTGAGCTACGTGATCGCGGCCGTGGCGACCATGGCCTTCGCGCTGCTCGTGCAGCTGTTCGTCAACCCCGTCCTCGACCGCATCGACCCCATCAGCTCCCTCAAGTCCGTGGAGTAGCGCTCCTCCGAAGCCCTCTCAGTTCTTCGGGTAGCGGTAGTTGTGGGGGAGTTGGGTGGTGAGCTGCGGGTTCAGGCCGAGTTCCTTGAGTTGGCGGTCGATTTCGAGGCGCGCACGTTCCACAAGTTCGGCGCGACGGCTGTCCAAACCGTTCAGCCCCTCCTGCTTTTCCAGCGATTCCAACGTCTCCGCCATACGCTTGAGCCGGTCCTGATGGTGCAGCAGCGCGCGTACCTGCGCATGTTCGCGTACGATCGTCCGCCAATCGGATGGCGTGTGCGCGATCTCCCGAACCGCGGTGACCGGATGTACGTCGGCCACCTGATATGTGATCGAGCCGAGCAGCGGCATCAGGAACACCGTGATCGCGCCGGCTGCGACCAGTGTCGACGCGGTGTCGCTTTGCATGGTGCCGACCTTCACCGCCAGCGACGTGACGGCGACGATGATCGGCAGCGCGGTCGTGCAATACAGGGCTACGGTGACGCGGTGATGCGATGACAGCGGATTCTTGCGTTTGTCGAGCGATAGCGCAAGATATACGGGCACCGCGCGAATCAGCATGAGCATGACGATGAACGCGACGAGCAGTGCGGGCCGTCCTGCCACGGCGCGCACGTTGATCGCGGCGCCTGACACCACGAAGAACACAGGAATAAGGAAGCCGTAGCCGACGCCTTCCAGTTTCATTTCCAGCGACTTGCTGCCGTCGGGGATGATGTAACGCAGGATGAAGCCTGCGGCGAACGCGCCGAGCACCGCGTCAAGTTCGAACAGTGCGGAAATGGTGACAAGGAAGATGAGCAGGAATGTGGTCAGTCGCATGAGCGTTTGCGATGACGTGTTCGCGTTTTCCGTAAGGAAACGGTACAGGCGATGGCCGGTTTTCAGTGCTTTCGTAGGTAGCATCGCGCACAGTAGGCAGATGGCGAGGAACGCGCCGAGCACGAGCATGGTCTGCCAGCCGGTTCGGGTGGATAGCAGGATGGCCATGGCGAGGATTGGGCCGAGTTCGCCCCACGTTCCGTACGAGATGATGGCGTCGCCGATGGGGGTGCCTTCGAGGTTGCGTTCCTTGAGAATCGGCATGAGCGTGCCGAGAGCGGTGGTGGTAAGTGCGATTACCGTGGCGATGCCGTTGATGCCTTGCTTGGTGAAGAACGGAAGGAATGTCACGACCAGCCAGGCGAGGCCTAGCGTGATTCCCCATGTAAGCAGTCCGACTTTGCCTTGATGTCCGGCGAGTCGTTTGGGGTCGATTTCGTAGCCGGCGAGCAGGAACAGGAACGCCATGCCGAGCTCGTTCAAGAGTTTCACGGCGTCGTTCACTTCGATTATGCCTAGTCCGTACGGGCCGAGCGTGGCTCCGGCGGCGAGCAGCAGTACGGTTTGTGGAATGAATCTTCCCGGAATCAGCTGCGCCACAATCGGGCTGACGGCCGCCACCGCCATGATGATAGTCAGGGAAACAAGCTCTTGCGTCATACCGTCGAGCCTAGTGAGCCATTGTGACCGGAGGTTGAAGAATGTGATTTCCGCTATCTGTGGCAGGTTTCTTCGGGGAAACCGACCTAGGGGGCATGATTCCTACCCCCCCTAGGTCTGGATTTGCTCAAGGGACCTGCCACACATAACGCAAATCGTTTTCTTGTGAAGGGCGAATCTGCCACATATAGCACGTTTCACGACATTAAGGGGGTCGGTCGCGTTTGCGAGGCGGCCAACCCCCGGTTCTCGTCCGCCGCGCGCACCGCCCGCCCGCCAAATGCTATCTAGCTTATAGATGACGGGTGGTTCGCCCCATTTGCCAGTTCGGGGGTATAAATCATACCCCCGAACCGCCTATTCTCGTCTAGCGCCCGCCATCTATAAGCGAAATACCTTTCCGCAAAGCCCCAAATCCGCCATCTATAAGCCAGATAGACCCATCAGTTTGACCATGGATAGACTCGGTTAGAGATGCTCTTGGCAAAAATGCCAATTTCGGCCTCCTGCAAGGGTTTTGCTGGGGCTAACCCGCGATTTGCATAAAACCTAACCCACGATTTGCGTAAGTCCTAACCCATGATTTGCGTAAAACGTGGTTCGCTCAGAGCTGTGGCCGGAGACCGTCCAAGTTCGACCGACATTATCGGAATCGTCAGGGAAGAAGGCACGCGGGCGGAGTGCAATATAATGTTCCCTATGGCTGGCAGTTCAAGGGGGCAAGACTGATGGCAGTTTTTCCGCATGGGAGCGCGCGGCGGGTCGAGAAGCGACGGTCCGCAGCAAATTAAGGACTTACGCGCCGACGATTTTTATGGCGATTCGCACGATGGCAACGACGGCTCGCGCGGTCCGCACGACACCACGCGCAACACCTGCACCTACACCCTCCCGACTTTCGCGGAGGCGACCGACGCGTCCGAAGCGATGCGCGAGCGTCGCGCGGATCGCAACAAGTCCATTGCCATGCGCGTGCTTGCGGCGGTGCTGATTCTTACCGCGCTCGGCATTGGCATGTTTCCGAGAGTGTTGCAATACCGTTCGGCGCGCGAGCTGGCGAGCACGTCGGCGCGTTCCGAAAAGCGCGTGGCGGGCTGGCCATACCCGCAGGCCGATGAGGCGTTCGCCGCGGCCAGGGAGTACAACAAGCGACTTGCCAAGTCGGGGCAGCCGGTGATTGGCGAGGCGAAGGATCCGCTCGCCGAACTGTATGACGATCCGCAGAATGCAGCCAACAACGCCAGCGCCGACGGCTCAGACAACTCCAGCGACTCCGCCAGCGCCAAAGACACGGAATATCAAAGCCTGCTCGACTCCGGCGATGGCGTGATGGGGGCCATCCGTATTCCGAAGATTTCCGTGAACCTGCCGGTTTACCACGGCACGTCCCGAGCTGACGCTTGCGTCCGGCGCGGGTCACCTGTACGGCAGTAGCCTGCCGGTGGGCTCGACTCCGAAACCGCCATCAGCATCATCGGACAGCAGGCCCGCCGCATCGACGAGGTGCAGCGCGAAAACGAAGACCTCCGCGCCAAACTCGACGAGCTGACCGCCTAGCCCGCTCATTCTTCATCATGCCGGCTTCTGTTCCTCCCAACAGAGCCGGCAAGCGTCATCTGTCAGACAAAAGCGGGCGCATTGGGCGGTTCCCGCGGTAGGGTGTGACCATTATGACTTTAGGGAATACGAATACCGGGAAGGCCGGCACAAACACGCAAGCTGCCGACGCGTCTGACGCAACGCAGAACGCGCAAAGCACACAATCGCATATCAAATCCGTCGAAAGCCTCGACAAAGACAACGACATGGAACGCGGCCTGAAAAATCGCCATGTCCAATTCATCGCCATCGGCGGAACCATCGGCACTGGCCTGTTCCTCGGCTCCGGCAAATCGATTGCGCTGACCGGACCAAGCATCATCTTCGTGTACATCGGCGTGGGCCTCATCATGTTCCTGCTCATGCGCGCCATCGGCGAAATGATGTACAGCGACCCAAGCCAGCACACCTTCATCAACTTCATCACCCGCTACCTCGGCCGCGCGTGGGGCAAATTCGCCGGCTGGACGTACTGGATTGTGCTCATCCTGACCGGCATGACCGAAATCACGGCCGTCAGCACCTATTTCGTCACGTTCTTCGGCACGTTCGGCATTGACCTCAACGCGTGGAAATGGCTTATCGAACTGTGCTTCCTTGTGGCGCTCACCGGCATCAATCTCATTGCCGTGAAAGTGTTCGGCGAGGCGGAATTCTGGTTCTCCATGATCAAAATCACGCTGATTGTGGGTCTGATTGTCACCGCCGTGGTGATGCTGTTCCTCGGTTTCAGCTACCCGGCCACGCATATCGAAGGCGTGGACGGCACGGTTTCCGGTGCCACTGTGAGCCTTACGAACATTGCCGACGGCTTCCAGCTCGCGCCGAACGGCTGGATGAACTTCTTCATGAGCTTCCAGATGGTGTTCTTCGCCTACCAGCTCATCGAATTCGTGGGTGTGACCGTGTCCGAAACCCAGAACCCGCGCAAAGTGCTGCCGAAAGCCGTCAACGAGCTGATCATGCGCATCCTCATCTTCTACGTGGGCGCGCTCGTGGCCATCATGGCGATCGTGCCGTGGCGCAACTTCCACCAGAACGCGGACGGCTCGTTCGGCTCCCCGTTCATCATGGTGTTTAAGTACGCGGGCCTCGACTGGGCTGCCGCGCTCGTGTTCTTCGTGGTGATCACCGCAGCCGCGTCAGCGCTTAACTCGCTGATCTACTCGGCTGGACGCCATCTGTACCAGCTCGCGCAGGATTCCGAATCGCCCGCCATGCAGCGTCTCGGCGAAGTGTCGGACCGCAAGGTTCCGGCGAAGGCGATTATCGTGTCCGGCTGCATGATCCTGTTCTCCCCGCTGATCAACGCGATTCCGGGCGTTTCCGGCGCGTTCGTGCTGTTCGCCTCGGCCGCCAGCGCCGTCGTGATCTTCATTTACATTCTGACGATGCTTGCTCACCGCCGCTACCGTCAAAGCGCCGACTTTCTGCCGGACGGCTTCGTGATGCCGGCCTGGCAGGTGTGCGATTGGATTGCGGTCGCGTTCTACGTGGTCGTGTATGTCACGTTGTTCCTGTCTTCCGACACGCTCGGTTCCGCAGTCGCCGGCCTGGTCTGGTTTGTCGTGTTCGGTGGCTACTGCCTGCTGCACGAGCGGTTCCAGAACCGCGACCTGAAGGCGGCTCTAGGGAAGTAGACGTATTGCCTGTCGCTGCGGTATGCGTGGCATGCGCGTGTTGCGCTACGTGCCGCGCATCTGACGAAAGAGGGTCGGTGGAAACCTTGCGAAAATGTGCGTCTCCACCGACCCTCGTCGTGTAATCGCAATAAAACAGTGCGAAACGTTAGTGCACGAATCGTACGAAACCGACGCGAATCAGCCGATGTAGTCGGCCTCGTTCGTTGGGCTGGACGGCACGGCATGATCTTCCGTAACCTTGCCCAAGCCAGACAAATACGCTTCACGACCAGCTTCGATCGCCTTCTTGAACGCGCGTGCCATCAGCGGAATATTGCCGGCGGAAGCGATGGCCGTGTATGCCATCACCGCGTCCGCGCCCATTTCCATGGCTTCCGCAGCCTGGCTCGGACGGCCAATACCAGCGTCGATAATCACCGGAACATTGGAATTCTTGATAATCACTTCAATGAAATCGCGTGCACGCAGACCCTTATTCGAGCCGATCATCGCGCCAAGCGGCATCACGCAAGCCGCACCTGCGTCTTCAAGACGCTTCGCCGCAATCGGATCGGGGAACATGTACGGCATGACCACGAAGCCTTCTTTTGCCAGCTGTTTCGTGGCTTTGATGGTTTCCTCATTGTCGGGCAGCAGATACTTCGCCTCATGCTCGATCTCCACCTTCACGAAGTCCGTCTGGCACACTTCGCGCGCGAGACGGGCAATACGCACCGCTTCCTCTGCATTGCGTGCGCCGGACGTGTTCGGCAGCATGGTGATGCCCTTCGGAATGTAGTCGAGCAGGTTGTTTTCGGTGGTGCGGCAGCGGCGCAGCGCCATGGTGACGATCTGCGTGCCCGCGTTCTCGATGGTCGCCTTGATGAGGTTCAGGTCGTAACGGCCGGAACCGAGGATGAAACGGCTCGTGAACTTGTGCCCGCCGAGGATCAGCGGGTCGGCGTCGCCGGTGGCGATCTCGTCGTACGCATGAGCGTCCGGCTCCGGCAGGATCGCCGTGTTCGTGGTGGTGCCGACCAGCTCGTCGAGCGTGGCGTTCGGTGCGGCCGCGACGTCGGCGGCTGCGGTGGTGATGGTGTTTTCGGTGCTCATCGTCGGTTCCTTTCGTTGGGGTGTTTGTTGTTGTTGCGATTGCTGTGCTGCTGTTGTGTTGCCGTTGCGTCGCTGTTGTGTTGTGTGCAACGTGCGTTTGTAATCGCAATAAAAATTTCGATTACGGCAGTGGAGTAACGTAGCAGTGCGTCAGGCGTCTTCCTCGCCGAGGATCAGTCGCGTGATCATGTTCGCTTCGTGGCAGGCGACCACGCCCACGCGCGGCGCCATCAGGCCGGCACCCGGTACCGGAGCCGTCTCGCCATCGCCACAGAAGTAGAAGTTCTTCGAAACGCGACGCGTGCTCACCAGGTTGGAGCTGCGGAAGCCGGCCATGCCGGACGCGCTGACGAGCTTCTTGCCCGGCAGATTCTCCAGCACCGCGTTGACGAGCATCGTCTTGTTTTCCGGCACGTCGAACGCCTCGCAGATGATGTCCTCGTTTTCGAACAGCGTCGGCACGTTCTCGTCGGTCACCTTGACGGTGTCGATGGTGATGTCCGTGAACGGGTTGATTTGGCGCAGATTGCTGCGCAGCGCCTCCGTCTTGTACTGGCCGAGGTCCTTCAGGAAATACTGCTGGCGATTCAGGTTCGTCATATCCACGCGGTCGAAGTCGATCAAGTGCAGGTGGCCGACGCCGATGCGGGTCAGCGCCACCGCGATGGTGGAGCCGAGGCCGCCGCAGCCGCAGATGGCCACGTGCGCCGCGTCGAGCTTGTCCTGTGTGGCGGCCGTGTGACGGTCGAGCAGGGCTGCGCGGATCTCCTCGCGGCTGACCAAGGTGGCCGGGTCGGGCTGGTTGTCGAAAGCGTGCTGGCGGGCGTCGATCTGCGCCTGCGATGCGGATGGTTCAAAAGTCATGGTTGTTCTCGTATTCTCGTTTCCGTTCGTATGGTTTGTTTCGCTGCTGTGCTCAGCCGCCCTGCACGAACGTGACGATTTCCAACGTGTCGGTGCCCTTGAGCTGCGTCTGCGCACGCTGGGCGCGCGGCACGATCTCGCCGTTGAGCTCCACGGCCACGCGGTCGGCGCGCAGACCGCGCTGCTCCACTAGTTCGGCCACGGTGATCGGCGTGGCGACGTCCTCTTCCTTGCCGTTGATGATCATTTCGGTTCCCTTCTGTATGTCAGGCCCCACGAGTGCCGTTCCCGCCGAAACGGACGTTCAGAACTGCTTTGTGGGCTTCCGAGCGTCTGCTTCCGGTGAATCGGACATTCACGGTTGGTACGAAAAAAGGGTCGCCGAAGGAACCGTACCCTATGAGGTGGTGCGCCCCTCCGTGACCCTAATCACGCGATATTCGGTTATCGCGAACGGAAGATGAGATACGCCTTGCGGCGCGAACAACCCGTCTCCTTACGGCGGCATTACCCGCATCAAGTCCTCGGTCGAAGCTGTATGAGCTCCCTCTCAGCCTTTCGGCTCCCGTTCGGTTGTGCCTTTATCTTCGCGCAGGCGCCCGACAAGCTTGCGCCGGTTCACGTTGGGTTAGTCTTGATGTGAACATGTGCGAATCGGCTGCGTGCTTGCAAGGAAGGGGAAGATGATGATGAACGGTGAGTTGGCAGGATTTACGATTCCTCGGCTCGGCATGGGAACGATGGCTTTGGCGATTGAGGGGCGTCCGGATCGCGATACTGCGATTCGTACGATTCATGCCGGTTTGGACGCGGGTGTTCGCTATTTGGATACGGCTTGGTCGTATTATCTGCCGAGCGAGCCTGGCACTGGCACTGCGAAAGATTTGGGGTACGGCGAAAAGTTGGTGCGTGATGCGCTCGCTTCGTGGAATGGCCCCCGAGATGAAGTGCTGGTCGCCACGAAAACTGGCTATCGACGCACCATGGAGATCCCCGCTTTTGTTGCTCCTGTGTCCGATTCGCCAGAATCGGACACTCAGGGGCGGGATTCCGAGGGCTGCAGTCGTCGGCCTGGCGGGGAACGCCAGCATTTGCAGGCGGCGGGCAGTCAATACGGGTGGATGGCGGATTCGCGCCCCGAAACCATGATTCGTGACGCCAAGGAATCCGCGCTGCACTTGGGCGTCGATACGCTCGACCTGTTGTATTCGCACGGACCGGACCCGGAAGTGGCTTATGAGGACCAGGTCGGCGCGCTGAAGCAGCTGCTTAACGAGGGCGTGATCCGGTACGCGGGCATTTCCCGCGTGGACAACGCGCAGATCGACATCGCCCGCGAGATTCTCGGCGACAAGCTGATCGCCGTGCAGAACCAGTTCTCGCCCTCGCACCCCGACCCTGAGCATACGATGGAGCACTGCGCGGAACTTGGACTCGCGTTCGTGTGCTGGAGCCCCCTCGGCGGCTTCCTCGACGCGTTCGACCAGCGCGCGTACGACCCGTTCCGCACGGTCGCCGGCAACCACGGCTGCTCCTACCAGCGCGTGGTGCTCGCCTGGGAACTGAGCCGCTACGAGCGGTTGTTCACCATCCCCAGCGCCCGCAATCCGCAGGAAATCAACGATTCCTTCGCCGCCACCGAACTGACGCTCACGCAGGATGAGCTGGCGATGCTGAACGCCTCCGTCGACGCCCGTCGCGGCTGAATTCCGCGCAATACGTACGATTGGCCGCGCCCGATTCCGCACAATAATCGCGATTCGGGCCGCGGCCTTTTTCGTGCCTTCTGTAGCTTGCTCGCTGCAAAATCGCCCTGGGAATAACTTACACTGTAAAATGTTTACACTGTAAGATATTATGACGGCGATTGCGACGGAAGGAGGTGCCGCGTGGGCTTTGAAGAGGAACTGTTCCACGAATTGGCGACCAACACATGGGACAAACGCTCGCGCATGCAGCAGGAGATGGTGAAAGGCGCGAAGGGCGAACCCTTCGCCGTGCAGGAACTCTATAGGAAAGGCCCGCTGACGCCATCGCAGCTCGCCTCTTCAATGAAAACCACCACCGGACGCGTGTCTGCACTGTTGTCCGCACTGGAGAAAAAAGGCCAGATCACGCGCGAATCCGACCCTGACGATCGCCGTGTGGTGCACGTGAACCTTACCGAAGCCGGCAGGGAGCGCGCCGAACGTCAGCGCGAAAGCATGCGCGAGGCGATCTGCTGGATCTTCTCGCAAATGGGGGAGCGACGCGCGCGCGAATTCGTTGAGCTCACCGAGGAATTCACCACGTACATGTCGCTGTGCATGCCCGGCAAACCGCGCCCCACGGCGGACGAGGTCAAAGCCGCGTTCTCAGGAAACGCACAGGAAGACGCGTAGTATCTTACGCTGTAAATAATTCACAGTGTAAGTAATCGCAATCCAGTAATCGCAAAAACCGCGAAAAATCGCAAAAACTAATCGTAAGAAAACAAGCAAAACACAAAACAAGAGAAGGAACCAAGCATGCTTCGCATCGTACGATACCTCTCCAAAGCGGAGATCGGTCAGATGCTCGTCGCGCTGGTCAGCATCGTCGGTCAGATCTGGCTTGACCTGACCCTGCCGGACTACATGGCCGACATCACGCAGCTCGTCGAAACCCCCGGCAGCGAAATGCACGACATCTGGGTGGCCGGCGGCAAAATGCTGCTCGTCTCGCTCGGATCGGCGGCCTGCGCCGTCGTCACCGGCTTCATCGCCGCGCGCGTGGGCGCCTCGTTCAGCCAGCGCCTGCGTTCGCTTGAATTCAACAAGGTGGAAAGCTTCGGACCGGCGGAAATGAACCGTTTCTCCACCGCGTCGCTCATCACCCGCTCCACGAACGACATCACGCAGATCCAGATGTTCATCACCATGGGCCTCATGATGATCGTCAAAGCGCCGATCATGGCCGTGTGGGCCGTGTGCAAGATCGCAGGAAAGGGCTTCGATTGGACGCTCGCAACCGGCATCGCCGTGGCCATCCTGCTGGTGGTCATCGCCGTGCTCATGCACTTCGTCATGCCGAAGTTCAAGGCCATGCAGCGCCTGACCGACAACATCAACCTCGTGGCGCGCGAGAACCTCACCGGCCTGCGCGTGGTGCGCGCGTACAACGCCGAGGACTATCAGGAAGCCAAGTTCACCGAAGCCAACAAGGAACTCACCGAAACCCAGCTGTTCACCAACCGTGCCATGGCCATCATGATGCCGTTGATGAACACCATCATGAACGGCCTGATGCTCGCCGTCTACTGGATCGGCGCGTACCTCATCGACGCTGCCGAAGCCGTCGACAAGCTCACCACCTTCTCCAACATGGTGGTGTTCTCCAGCTACTCCATCCAGGTCATCATGAGCTTCCTGCTGCTGAGCATGGTGTTCGTGCTCTGGCCGCGCGCCGACGTGTCCGCGCAGCGCGTGCTCGAAGTCATCGACACCGAGCCGATGGTCACCGACGGCACGCAGGACGCGGGCAAGCCGGGCGAGGAAGGCGAAATCGAATTCCGCAATGTGAGCTTCGCCTACCCCGACTCGCGTCACGCCATGCTCGAAGGCGTCAATTTCAAGGCGAAGAAGGGTCAGACGGTGGCGTTCATCGGCTCGACCGGCTCCGGCAAATCGTCCCTCATCAACCTCGTGCCGCGTTTCTACGACGCCACGCAAGGCGAGGTGCTCGTCGACGGCGTCAACGTGCGCGACTACAAGCTGAAGGCGTTGCGCGACAAGATCGGCTACGTGCCGCAGCAGTCGTTCCTGTTCAAGGGAACGATCGCCAGCAACGTCGCGTACGGAGATACGGACCGCGACGACGACACCGTGCGCCGCGCATGCGACGTCGCGCAGGCGACGGAATTCATCGACAAAAAGCAGAAGAAGTACGATTCCGGCATTTCGCAGGGCGGTTCCAACGTTTCGGGCGGGCAGAAGCAGCGTCTGTCGATCGCACGCGCCGTCTACCGTCATCCGGAAATCCTGATCTTCGACGATTCCTTCTCCGCGCTCGACTTCAAAACCGACCGTGCCGTACGTGACGCGCTCGAAAAGGAAGCGAAGGATTCCACGAAACTCATCGTCGCGCAGCGCATCGGCACCATCATGAATGCCGACCGCATCATCGTGCTCGACGACGGCAAAGTGGTCGGCCAGGGCACGCACGAGGAACTGCTCGACACGTGCGAAGTGTATCGGCAGATCGCCGAATCGCAGTTGAGCGAAGACGAACTGAAGCGCTGAAAGGGGGAGACATGCCAAGAGGAATGGGACGCGGCCGTGGGGCCGTGGAAAAGCCGAAGGACTTCGGCGGAGTGATGAAGAAGCTCGTGAAATTCTGCAGCCGGTACATTCCGGTGATGATTCTCGCGCTGGTTCTGGGCGCTGCCGGCACGGTGTGCCAGATCATCGGCCCGGACAAGCTCAAGGACATGACCAACGAGATCACGAAGGGTCTGCCGGCCATGGTGCACGGCAAGCCCGTCATGAATTCGATCGATATGGACGCGGTGTCGCGCATCGCATGGCTGCTCGTCGCGCTGTACGTCGGGTACGCGCTGCTGAGCTACCTGCAAAGCTGGCTGATGGCCAACGTCACGCAACGCACGGCACAGCAGCTGCGTGAGGCGATCAGCCAGAAAATCAATCGCCTGCCGCTGAAATATTTCGACAAAGTCAGCTACGGCGACGTGCTGAGCCGCATCACCAACGACGTCGACGCGATCGGACAGACGCTCGGCCAGTCGGTCGGCTCGCTGATCACTTCGATCACGCTGTTCTTCGGCGCGCTCATCATGATGTTCTACAACAACGTGACCATGACGCTGTGCGCCATCGGCTCCGCGCTGCTCGGCCTGATCATCATGGGCGTGATCATGAAGGTGTCGCAGAAGTACTTCACCCGCCAGCAGGTGGCGCTCGGCGACGTCAACGGCCACGTCGAGGAAATGTACACCGGCCACACCGTGGTCAAGGCGTTCTGCGGCGAGGAACGCTCCATCGAGCAGTTCGAGAAGTACAACAACGACCTGTACGTGTCCGGCTGGAAAAGCCAGTTCCTGTCCGGCCTGATGATGCCGATTATGAACTTCGTCGGCAACTTCGGCTACGTGGTGGTGTGCGTGGTCGGCGCGGCGCTCGCCATGGACGGCAATATCGAATTCGGCGTGATCGTGGCGTTCATGATGTATATCCGCCTGTTCACGCAGCCGCTGTCCCAGTTCGCGCAGGCGTTCCAGAACCTGCAGCGCTGCGCGGCCGCATCCGAACGCGTCTTCGGCTTCCTTGAGGAGCCGGAACTGTCCGACGAAACCGGCAAGCAGGCGCTGCTCGGCGTCGGTGCGGACGGCAAGCCGCAGCCGGTGCGCGGCGACGTGGAATTCAGCCACGTGCGCTTCGGCTACGATGCGGACAAGACCATCATCAACGACTTCTCCGCGTCCGTGAAGGCCGGCCAGAAGGTGGCCATCGTCGGCCCGACCGGCGCCGGCAAGACCACGATGGTGAACCTGCTGATGCGCTTCTACGAGATTTCCGGTGGCACGATTTCGATCGACGGCATCGACACCAAGTCCGTGCCGCGTTGGAACGTGCACGACCAGTTCTCCATGGTGCTGCAGGACACGTGGGTGTTCCGTGGAACAGTGCGTGAAAACATCGCGTATTCGAAGAAGGACGTCACCGACGAGCAGATCGTGGCCGCATGCAAGGCCGTCGGCCTGCACCACTACATCATGTCGTTGCCGAACGGCTACGACACCGTGCTCGACGACAAGGCGTCGCTTTCCCAGGGCCAGCGCCAGCTGCTGACGATCGCCCGCGCGATGGTGGAGGACGCGCCGATCCTGATCCTCGACGAGGCCACCTCCTCGGTCGATACACGCACCGAGGAGCTGATCCAGAAGGCGATGGACGCGCTGACCGTGGGCCGCACGAGCTTCGTGATCGCGCACCGCCTGTCCACCATCCGCGACGCCGACATGATCCTGGTGATGAACGGCGGCGACATCGTGGAACGCGGCACGCACGAGGAACTGCTCGCCAAGGGCGGCTTCTACGCCGACATCTACAACAGCCAGTTCACGCTGGCCGAGTGAGGTTGGTGTGCTGACTCGCTAAAAAATCCGGAGGGACCACCCCTCCGGATTTTTGCGTTTTGGCTTCGGCATTTTTATTGTGTTGCGCTGACGGGACGGCGGATTTACCATTGAGGTGACTGACGTCAATCGATTGACGTATTTGAAAATCACAAAGAAAGTGGGCAGTCATGAAAAGCATCGAAATCGGCAAATCGGCAGTGGTCGCATCGCAGGCGGCGCTCGGCGTGATGCGCATGGACGCGCTGGATGCGGATGCTGCGGCAGAAGTCGTGCGTACGGCCGCCGAGCATGGAGTCAACTTCTTCGACACGGCGGACATCTACGGATTCAACGTCAACCGCGACCATGCCAGCTCGCGTGTGCTCGGCCGCGCGTGGAAGGACGCCGGGCTCAAGCGCGAGGACATCTTCCTGCAGACGAAGTTCGGTATCAACATCGACTTCAGCGACCCGAACAACGTGCACGCCACCCGCTACGACTTCTCCGCGAAGCACCTCATCACGCGACTCGACGAGGAACTGGAAGCGCTCGGCACTGACTACGTGGACTTCGCGCTCCTGCACAGGCCCGACACCCTGATGGAGGCCGAAGAAATCGTCGAAGCGTTCACCACCCTGCACAAGGCGGGCAAAGTGCGCCACTTCGGCGTGAGCAACGTGAACCCGTGGCAGGCGGAACTGCTGCAGTCCTGGCTCGGCGACGACCCGGCCATGAGGCTCGAGGCGAGCCAGCTGCAGTTCGGCCTGATGCACGCGCAGATGGTCAGCGACGAGCTGATGACCAACTCCGGCGCCGAAGGCATGGTCGTGGCCAACCATTCGGACGGCCTGCTGTCCTACTCGCGACTGCGCCACATGACCATCCAGGCGTGGAGCCCGTTCCAGTCCGGCACGGAATACGGCCCGTTCGTAGGCAACGAGCACTTCCCGGAGTTGAACAAGGCGCTGGACGAAAAGGCCGCCAAGTACGGTGTGAGCGCCAACGCCATCGCCACCGCATGGGTGCTCAGGCATCCGGCGAAGATCCAGATCGTGCTCGGCTCGATGAACCCCACCCGGCTGGGCGAAATGCTCGACGGCGCGGACATCGACCTCGACAAGCAGGATTGGTGGGACCTGTACGTGGCCGCCGGCAACCTCATTCCGTGAGTTTTGCTTGCGATTGGCCGGTTTGCGGTCTGCGATTGGCGGGCCGCCAACCGGCCAACCTGGCAATCAGTGACCGGTCGGCAATCAGAAGAAACGGCCGGGGAAACCGGCGCTGATGGTGGCGTGACGGTCGGCGTCCAACGTGGCGCAATCGAAAACAAAAACGCTGCGCAGTTCATTCGGGTCCGCAACGAACAGCGCCGTAGCCAACCCGTCCGCCACCGCAGTCGGATAGTCGCCAAATGACGCGGATTGCACTGCAACCCAGGCGGCTTCCGTTTGTTGCACGGGCAGGCCGTCGATGGCGTTGAGCAGGTGGTGAATCGCCAGATGCGTCTGTTCGTTCACCGCCACCTCCCAATGGCGACGGCTGGGCGCGCTCGCACAGAACGCGCCATCGCCGATCAGTGCGACGCCGACCGCGCAGGACGGATCATCCGGATCCTCAAGCGCCACACGGATCGGCTTGTTCGTGCGCGCCAGCAGATCGCCGCCCGCATCAATCACAAATTCCGGGGCAGCGCTTTCGCGTTTGCTGTCTGAGATGGAAGATTGGCATGTCGGGTTGGTCGTTTCGGCTGACTTGACATGCGATGTGCGCGAAAGTTCTGAATCGGTGAGCAATCCGCCCAGCGAATCCACCAGATAACCCTTGCCGCACGCGCCGAAATCCACATGAACCGGACTGCGTGTAACCAATGTCGTACCACTCGAACGAACCACATCACGACCCCATACGGCCCGTCCGTGCAGCGCGCCCAGGCGCTCGCCGGCGTCGGCTTCAACGGTGAAACTCAGCGCGGGATCGTAACCGAGACGGATCAGGTCCTCGCCCACGCACGGGTCGATCGCACCGCGCGTGGCGGCGTGCAGCGCGTCGTACAAATCGAATAGCGGGCCGGCCCAATCGGGAAAATCGAAATGCCCGCCATGCTTCGCATTGCCGATGTGCGCAACCAGCGAATCAGCGCGAAACCGCGAAAGCGCATGCTCGTATTCATCGATGAACCGTTCCATCTCGCCGCGCAATTCCGCAGTGATCGGGCGAGGCGTCGAAATCAGCAACCCCGTGCCGAGCGCCTTGGGGAAAGCGGCGGTGTACGGCATGCGATGCGCGAGCGGTGCGAGGGAATCCATACCCACGATGCTAGCGCGTGCCCGGCTTGGCGGAGTTCGTGCCTGGGCAACCTGATATGCGCTATATGTGGCATGAGGCATCGCCTTATTTTGATACCCCCGTAGCTTTGTATAGTTACGATTATACTAATCGTGATTATACAGACCGACGCTTTGGCATGGAGTTCGCTTCACGTTTTCGGGCGGACGGGGGTGTTGCGGAACGGCGGTGAGCGTCACAATGTGAGACGACACGCGGAAAACGGGAAAAATAAAAACGGCGGAATTCCAACGTTTTTCCATGCGCGATACAACAAGACCAATTAAAAATCAAGACTGTTATTCAAAAAAGTTTCGTTCTATCTTGGCTTCCGATGCGCGCTTCGTACGTCGGGTACGTCGGGGAAAGCGCGCCGAAAAGATTTGCGGAAGGAAGGTTCGACCCATGTCATCTCGCGTCGCGCAGCGCCATGCAGCCGGTTCCTACGATTCGTGCGATTCGCGCGTCTCGGCTTCCGGCCGTCTTGCCGCGCTCGTCGCCGCGCTGATGATCGCGCTCGCCACGCTGTTCGCCGGCACCGCGATGCCGCAGCAGGCGTCCGCCGCCGACGACAGCCAAACGAATTTCGATTCCTGGACCGCCGCTGCGCAGAACATCGCCAAGCAGCTCGCCACCGCCGAAAAAGACTACAACGACGGCGATTACGGCCAGGCCGGCACCGGCTTCCAGACCGCGCATTGGATCGGCTACGACGCCTCCAACTTCTCGAAGGCCGTCAACGACACCATTTCCGCCGACAAGCAGCAGGCGTTGCTCACACAGTTCACCGACTTGGAAGGCCTCGCCTACCAGCAGGGCCAGGGCGGCGCGATCGCCGGCAAAATCGATGCGCTGAACGCGGACCTCACCGCCACCGCGCAGACGCTCGATGGCAACGCGAACCTCGCCGACCCCAAAACCTACGCGAAGCAGCGCGCCGAACAGACCGCAGCCGAACGTAAGAAGCTCGACGCGGCCAAAAAGAACTCCTCCAAAGGCAAAGGCGACCGCACGTGGGGCGAAGTCGCCAGCGAAATGAACGTCATCCTCGACAAGGCATACAAGGCCGCCATCTCCGGCAAGGGCGCGGAAGGCTCCAGCCTCGTCAACGACGCGTACTACCAGTACTACGAAAAGCTCGGCTTCGAAAAGAACGTCATGAACGCCATCTCCGGCGACCGCGTCTCGCAGGTCGAATACCAGTTCAAAATGACCCGCAAAACCATGCGCGACGGCAGTTCAGACAAGGAAATCAAGAAGCTCGTCGACGACCTGAAAAGCTGGCTCGTCGAAGACGCGGCCACCCTCGACGGTGGCGCGGCCGGCAACGTCAACGCCTTCACCAAAGCCATCACCAGCTCCGCCGGACAGGCGTTCCTCATCCTGATCCGCGAGGGTCTCGAAGCGCTGCTGGTGGTGGCCGCCGTGGTGGCCTACCTCGTCAAATCCGGCAACCGGCGCTTCACCAAGTGGATCTACCTGGGCGTGCTCGCCGGTCTCGCCGGTTCCGGCCTGATCGCCGTGCTCTTCACGTTCCTGTTCGGCGGCTCCGGCCCGATTCAGGAAATCTCCGAAGGCGTGTGCGCGCTGATCGCCATGCTCATGCTGCTGTGGACCAGCAATTGGATGCTCAACAAAAGTTCCGTGGAAGCGTGGAACCGTTACATCCGCACCAAAACCGAGTCCGCCGTGGCCGACGCGCAAAACAAAGTCGCCGCCGGCGAAGGCGTGGGCCTGGGTATGGTCGTTTCGCTCGCCATGCTGAGCTTCCTAGCCGTGTTCCGTGAAGGCGCCGAAACCGTCATCTTCTACGAATCGATCTACTCGATGAGTCGCGACGCGCAAGGCATGTGGATCGGCGGCATCGCCGCGGGTGTGGTGCTGCTCGTCATCTTCCTCGTGCTGCGCTTCACCTCCGTAAAGATTCCGATTGGCCCGTTCTTCCTCGTTACGTCGATCCTGATGGCCGTGCTGGTCGTTATCTTCGCCGGCGGTGGCATCCACGCGCTCATCGAAGGTGACCTGATCGACGGCCACTACCTGTCCAGCGTGCCCACAAACGACTGGATCGGCCTGTATCCGTACGTCGAATGCCTTGCGGCACAAGCGATCGCGGCGATTGCCGTACTCGCGCTGTTCGCCGTCGGCTTCGCACGCAAACGCAAGTTGCGCACGCCTGACAATCGCAAGTAATACGCAAATTTTCCGAGATTTACCGATATTTTTTCCACATCCAACAACAAAGGAAAGAGAAATGAAGAACAAGAAGATCGCCGCTCTGCTCGGCATCCTGCTGGCCGGCTCCATGGCCTTCTCCCTGTCCGCATGCGGCAATTCCAGCGATTCCGCCGCTTCGGACAAGTCCAGCGCCTCCGCGTCGGCTTCGAAGGCCGACGACTCCAGCAAGGACGATTCCAGCGATTCCGCCGGTTTCGAAGAGATCCAGGTCGATGAGAAGCACTCCGACCAGGAATGCGGCCCGCTGACCGTCAACGCCGTCTACTTCCAGCCGATCGACATGGAACCGTCCGGCATGGGCCTCAAGGCCGCCGATGCGAGCTTCCACCTCGAAGCCGACATCCATGCCAACCAGAAGGGCACCGAACTCGGCTACGGCAAGGGCGATTTCGTGCCGGACCTGACCGTCAACTACGACATCATCGACAAGACCTCCAACGCGTCCGTCGCCTCCGGAACCTTCATGCAGATGAACGCCTCCGACGGCCCGCACTACGGCGCCAACGTCAAGCTCGACAAGGCCGGCGCGTACAAGCTCGTGCTGAAGATCGAATCCCCGGAGAAGAAGGGCTGGATGCTGCACGTCGATCCGGAGACGGGTGTGAAGGGACGCTTCTGGACGGAACCGATCGAGGTCACCTTCCCGGACTGGAACTATACGCCGCAGGAGTGGTGATCTCCTAGCGTAGCCCGTTCGCGGTTTCGGTATGCATTACCCGACACACTCAAGGCCGTTCGGTCAAGCTTACGGTCGGGCGATGCATACCGAAACCGCTCTCTCGCGTTTAGGGGGATGGATTCACCTCTGCGATTGTGGGGGGGGGTCCGGGAAATCCTCGCATTTTAGGGGAGGGATGAGAGGGGTGGGACTCTTTGGGATGGGGCGGAATGGGAATCGTTGGGCTCTTTGAGTTGGGTTTTTGGATGAAAGGATTTTGGGATGCTGCTGCAGTTTGTGACGGTGTTGCAGGGGGTGTTGGCGCCGGCGCTGCTCGTCATGGCGTTGAGCGTCATGCTCACCGTCGGTGAGGGGCGTGACAAGCCTCTGAGCGCGTACTGGCGGCTGGCCGGTTTCGTTGTTGGATTCGCCGGCGCAGTCGTATTCGCCGCGCTGCGCGCCACCGCCGTCATCACGCAACGCACGTTCGTCAACTATCCGACCCTGTGGTGCTGCGTGATCCTCGACGTGGCCGTGTTCGTCATCGTCCTGTTCGCCTGCCGCATCACCGCCGACTGGCACAACCACCGCGCGCTGCTCGACATCGCGAATCTCGTTGCGGCGCTTGCGATCGCGGCCACCACCTTTCGTGCGCTGCCCGACGTGATTCTGCGACTGACGATCTTCGTCGAGCCGGGCGATCCCATCTTCACTTCCGACATGCTGTTGCGCGCGCTCGGCTTCGCTTTGGGCGCGGCCGTCGCAATCATCGCCGCGCTTATCTTCCGCACGATGCGTTCCACCGCCGTCCGCTGGTCGTTCACGACGGCGGTGCTGCTGTTGGTCGCGCTGTTGTTCGCACAGCATTTCACCGACCTTGCGCAGATCCTCCAATCCAAACGCATCGTCAGCTTCCCGACCGCCGCCTTCCTCGCGCTCGTGTGGGGCATCAACCATCAGCGCAGCCTGACCATCGCAATGGCGCTCGTCTTCGCCATTCCGGCAATCGCCAGCATCGTCATGGGCTTCAAAGTCAAGCCGACCGGCGCCAACGAGGCGATCGCACGCACGCATATCGCATTCCGCCGCCGCGCGAAAGCGGCCGGCGCGTTCAGCCTGGTCGCCATGATCTGCGTCACCGTGGCCCTGACGTACGGCGTCGCGCAAACGCAGAAAGTCGTCACGCTGTCGCCGCCGGAAGACTACTCGCTCGCCGACGGCGTGGCCACCATCAAATTCAGCCAGATTTCCGACGGCCATCTGCACCGCTTCGAATACCGCGCGAAGGACGGCACCTCCATGCGATTCATCATCATCAAGAAGAACGGCGGCGCGTACGGCGTCGGCCTCGACGCGTGCGACAACTGCGGCGACGCCGGCTACTACGAGAAGGACGGCAAAATCATCTGCAAGAAGTGCGATGTGGCCATCAACCTCGCCACCATCGGCTTCAAAGGCGGCTGCAACCCGATACCGTTCGACTACCAGGTCAAGCCAGGCAAAATCGTCATCCAAACGTCCACGCTCGACGCGCTGTCGAGCCATTTCCAGTGAGCGCCGAGAAAGGTAAGGGGGTGCCATGTTCTTCCTGAAAATGATCTCTCGCTCGTTCAGCCGGCAGTTCAAACGCCGTCTGCTCATCGCCGTCACCGTGTGCCTGTCCGCCACCGTCAGCGTGGCCATGCTCGGCGTGGTGTTCGACGTGGGCGACAAGCTCAACGCGGAGCTGAGCACGTATGGTTCGAATATCGTCGTGCAGCCGAAGTCCGACGCTGTGGTGAGCGATTTGTACAATACCGGCGATTCTGCTGGCTCGGCTTCGGGTAGTTCGTCCGGTTCGGACGGGGGTTCCACTTCCGACGGCTCGGCTGCGGCGGACAGTGCCGACCCGACCGCGTTTCTGAAGGAGTCGGACGCGCAGAAGATCAAGACCATCTTCTGGGCGTTCAACATCACCAATTTCGCGCCGGAATTGAACATCCACGCGGATGCGGGGTGTGTCGGTTCGGGGGCTAGTTCGGCTGGCTCTGCTGGAACGGCTGGTGCGTCAGGTGCGGCTGCTTCCGCGGCGAAATGCAAGGCGACCAACGTGCCGATCGTGGGCACGTGGTTCGCGAAAACCCTGCACATGGACTCCGGCGAGTCCACCGTGGCCGGCATGAACGGCATGCGCTCATGGTGGAAAATCAACGGAACCTGGCCGAAAGACGACAGCGAGCAGGCGATGGTCGGCAGCGCGCTCGCCGCGAAACTGGGCGTGAACGTCGGTGACAGCGTTACGCTCGACAAGACGATCGCCGTCGGTGCGGACGACAATACGAACGGAGGTACCGGGAAAACCGGCAAATCCTCCACCGAACGCAATCGCGTGAAAGTGAAAATCGTCGGCATCTTCGATTCGGGCGATTCCGACAACAGCGCCATTTATATGCCGTCCATCGCCACGCAAACGCTTGCGAATCTGCCGAATTCCATCGACAAGATTGAAGTCAAGGCGCTCACCACGCCCGACAACGACCTCGCGCGCAAGGCGTCGAAGAATCCGAACGCGCTCACGCAGGACGAGTGGGAGACGTGGTATTGCACCGCGTATCCGTCGTCGATCGCGTACCAGATCGAAGAGGTGCTGCCCGGGCGCGGTGGCCAAGCAGGTGCGCCAGGTGGCCGCGCTGCAGGGCGATGTGCTGAACAAGACGCAGGCGGTGATGGTGCTGATGACCGTGCTGTTGCTGGTTGCCGCCGCGATCGCCGTGGCGAACCTGATGGCCGCGTCGATTGGCGAACGCGGTTCGGAATTGGCGCTGTTGAAGGCGATCGGTGCCACGGACGGCGCGGTTTCGCGCCTTATGCTCGCCGAAACGGCGGTGATTTCGCTGGTTGGTGCGATTGCCGGCGCGCTGCTTGGCTCGGGCGTTGCACAGATCGTGGGGCACGTGGTGTTCGGCTCGGGCATCACCATGCGTCCGATGGTGTTCGTGTTGGTTTTCGTGTTGCTGGCGGTCACTGTGCTCGTGGCCTCGCTTTCGTCGATTCGGGCGATTCTGGGCTTGCGTCCGGCGGAGGTGCTGCATGGTAGGTGAGTTGTGCTTGGCTTTCGTAGGGGGTGTGCGATGACGAATCGCAAGATGTTCTTCACTATGCTGTGGGGCGCGGTGTTCCGCCGTCGCTCCCGTGCGATGATGGCCGTGATTGCGTCGCTCGTCGGCGCGGCCACGCTGTTCTGCCTTGCATCCGTGTGCGTCGCGGTGCCGCAGCAGATGAACGAGGAAATGCGCGCGTACGGCGCGAACCTGATCGTCACGCCCGCGTCCGCAACGGGCAAATCGCAAGGCATCGATACCGCAACCGTACGCAACGTGACGGCGCTCATCGGCGCCGGACACAGCGTGAAATCAGCCGCATACCGGTATGAGAGCGTGCGCATCAATTCCGCGCCGTACACCATCGCCGGCGTGGACGTGAAAGCCGTCCGCGCGCTCAATCGCCATTGGAACGTGACGGGCGACTGGCCCGGCTCGGGCAACGTGATGGTCGGCCGCGACGTTGCCGACGCGCTCGGCGTGAAGGTCGGCAGCCGCGTCACCATCGGCTACCGCGCCGCCGACGCGTCTGCTTCAGCGTCTTCTTCCGCGTCCGCAAAATCCGATTCGGACGAATCAACTGAAACGGCAGAATCGTCCGCGCAGGGCACGCAGAGTACGCAAACTACGCAAGGCGAACAGACCACGCAAGCCACGGAAAACGGCCGCGTCTCGTCCGACATCATGGATAACAACGGCACCGAATTCCGTATCGCTGGCATCGTCGATACCGGCGGCAACGAGGATTCCATCATCTACGCCACTACCGCGGACGTGTCCAAACTTGCGGGCCACGAGCGCGGCGCCGACGTGGTCGAATACTCGGTGAACGCCATGGGGGATGAGCTGAACGCCATCGTCAACAGAATCAACAAAAATACAAACACTGCCGTCAAAGCGCAGACCGTCACCAAAATCACCTCGTCCGACACCCGCATCATCGCCATGCTGCAGACCCTGTTCTGGATTGTCTCGCTCGTCGTGCTCGTGCTGACGCTCGTCGGAGTGGGCACCACCATCAGCTCCATCGTGAGCCAGCGTCGCAACGAAATCGGCCTGCGCAAAGCCCTCGGCGCCGATTCACGCGCCATCGGCGTCGAATTCTACGTGGAATCCGGCATCTACGGCTTGATCGGCGGTCTGCTCGGCACTGCTATCGGCTATGTGCTGGCGCGTGTGCTGTGCGCCACCGTCTTCGGTCGCGCGATCGGCTTCGACTGGCTGCTCGGCGCCGGATCGCTGCTGCTGAGCGTGGCGATCGCCGTCATCGCCTCCATTCCGCCGGTCCGCCGCGCCACCCGTATCGACCCCACCATCGTTTTGAGGGAGGAATAATCATGGACAACGAACATATGCTGCTGGAACTCGACCACATTTCCAAGATTTACGGCGATCTGCACGCCGTCGACGACCTGAGTCTGACCGTTCCGCAAGGGCAATGGCTGGCGATTGTCGGCTCGTCCGGTTCCGGCAAAACCACGCTGATGAACATGATCGGCTGCATGGATACGCCGTCGAAGGGTTCCGTCATGCTCGAAGGCCGCCGGCTGGAGGATCTGAACGCCCGCCAGCTCGCCGATGTGCGCAAGAACATGATCGGACTCGTGTTCCAGAAGTTTTACCTCGTGCCGCATCTGACGGCGGTGGAGAACGTGATGGTGGCGCAATACTACCATTCCGTGGTCGACGAGAAGCAGGCGATGGAAGCGCTGGAACGAGTGGGGTTGAAGGAGCGTGCGCATCACCTGCCCGGCCAGCTGTCCGGCGGTGAGCAGCAGCGCGTGTGCATCGCCCGCGCGCTCATCAACTGCCCGAAGCTGATTCTCGCCGACGAGCCGACCGGCAATCTCGATGAGAGGAATGAGAAGATCGTGCTCGACCTGTTCCGTCAGCTGCACGAGCAGGGCACTACGATCATCGTCGTGACGCACGATGCGCTCGTCGCCTCCTGCGCGCAACGCGAAATCATGCTCAACCACGGCGTGCTCGTCGGCGAACAGTGGAACGACGAGGATGCGAAACGCGCGTACGAAGCGGCCGGCGGCAAGCCTGCGCACACCGGTTCCGCCGAGGAAGGCGCACAGAACGGGGGTATTGCGATTTTGTTCGCCGACCCTACGAAGGCCGCAAAAACCGGAGATACGGACGCGGCCAACGTTGCCGTTGCGGCTGGCGTTGCCGACGATACGGACGTAGAGCCCGACGTCATGAAAGGGGAGCAGGCATGAGCACCGCACAATCGAACGCAGTCAAAGTCATCGCGCTATCCGCGGCGAGCATCGCGCTGTTGTCGGCATGCGGCGAACCGAAAGCCACGCCGATGGACGACGAATACGCCGGCAATTCCGGCGAAAGCGTGCAATCGCAGGAAAATAAGTCGAAAACCGACGGCAAGGCGGCTGACAATACGGCCGGCGGCGACGCCACCACCAAAAACCATGCCGATGACGCGAATTCCACGACGTCCAGCAAGCAGGACACCGGCAACTACGCGGATGGCGACTACTCGATCAACGGCCAGTACGGGCCGGTCGGCGAGGACACCATCGACGTGCAACTGACCGTCAAAGACCAGAACGTGACGGCCGTGAACATCGTCGGCCATCCGTTCACGTCCATCTCCAAAAAGCATCAGAACGACTTCGCCAAAGCCGTGCCGGACGCGGTGGTCGGCAAGCCGTTGAAGGACCTTAAAGTCGACAAGCTCGCCGGTGCCAGCTGGACCTCCGAAGCCTTCAACAAGGCGTTGGAAGTGGCGCGTCAGGAAGCGTCAATCCAATAGCCCATTCCTTCTGAAACCGACACGGCATGCCCGTCTTGCGTCGGTGCGGACGGTTTTCCTGTGGTTACCGTGCGGATTCGGCGCATACGTTCGGCCAGAGCAACGTGGCCATGTTCTCGGCCCAGGAATCAGACTTGCGTTCCTTGCCGGATTGCCGTTCCCCTCCGGCTTCCTGCCCCGCCAACGCTTTGCAAGCCAGCATGGAACCCAGCACCGTGCTGAACAGGAACGTGTAGTCCAAACGGTTTTGAAACACTCCGTCGGCGATGCCACGTTCCATGAACCCCACGAACCGTTCTTCGGCCGGCGCTAGAACTTGTGCTGCGATCGCCTTCAGCGTGGCGTTGTCGGAAGACAGCACCACGCCCACGGCTTTCAATCCGAGTTCGCTGTCGAAGCAGTTCTGGATGCGTCGCAGCATGGTGGCCAGTCCGCTCCGCGACGGCTTCAAATCGTTGAAATTCGGTAGTCCGGCAACTTCCGGTTGGATGCGTTGCAATAAATCGTCGGCGTTTCGGTAGCGTCGGTAGATTGTGGTCTTTGCTACCCCTGAACGTCGTGCGACCTCTTCGATGGTCACCGCTCCGATACCATCGGAAATCACTATCCCCAATGTGGCTTTCATGATTTTGCGGTCGGTTTGCTCCCGTAATCGCTCACGTCGGCCACGTACTGTGCCGACGTCTTCCTGCGTGGTTTTTTGCACCGTCTTCCGCGTGCCCTCTTGCGTGGTTCCGCCCATCATGCCGCGATCACTTTCGTGCTTTCCAGCTTGCTTACGTACCAATGGTTGAACTTGACCAGTGGAATGCGCAGTAGCAGACCTATCAGCAGCAGCGGCGGAATGAACAGCAGTAGCGCGCCAATCGCAAACCAGTAATCGTTACTGTAGATTCCGCCGATCGCCGCGCGCATTGCTGTGATTGAATGCGTCGCAGGCAGGAACGGGCTGATGCCGCTGATGATTTTCGGCAGCACGGCCAGCGGATATGCGCCGTTCGCTCCGGAGATCTGCATGACGAGAAACAGCACGCCGATGGCTTTGCCGACGTTGCCGAAGCTGGCCACGAGCGTGTAGGTGAAGAACGAGAACACTAGGCTGCTCACCCAGCCGGACAGCATGAACAGCAGCGGATGCACCGCCTGGACATGGAGGAACAGCAGACTGCCTCCCAAGGAGAACGTGCTCTGCAATAGTCCGATCACGCCGAACACACCGTAATGTCCGAGAAACAGCTGATGCGGTTTCGGGTCGCCGAGTTCCTTGCGCACCTTACGCGAGACGGTGGTCTTGAGCGTCACTGCCATGAGCAGCGAACCGACCCACAGTGGCAGGATCGTGTAGAACGGTGCCATCTGCGAACCGAAATTCTTGACTGGGAACACCGCGTTGCGTTTCACTTTTACAGGGGCTGCAAGCGCGGCGGCCAACGAGTCGGTATTATCGCTGAGCACATCTTTGACGGCGCTCATATCGCCGCTGTTCAGCGCATCGGTCAATGTTCCTGTGAATGCGCCCAGTTTTTTGCCCGCGCCGGCCAGACTATCGGCGGTGGAATCCAACACGCTGCTGATGGCGGTCAGATTCTTATCCGCGGTCTTGGTGGTGCCGTTCAGATTGCCCAGCGCGCCTTTCAGATCGGCCGCTGTGGCATTGAGCGCGGTGGTGGTGCTGGTAATGGACGTGGCGATATCGTCAAGTTGCGGTTTCAGTTGGCTCTCATAGTCGGTTTTGATGCCACTGACGGACGTTGCCGCCTGCTGCGCCAGTTTCTTGATCTCCGCACGTTCGGCCGTGGTATCGCTTACTTTGGCGTCGATGTTGTCGGCGCTGCCATTCAGCGCCGATGCTAGGTCGTTGAGCTGTGTGATGGTGGTGCCGACGTTGGTTTTGAGATGGTCGATGGCGTTCCTCACCGCTTCCGGCAGCTTTTCGTTTGCGCTGAGCGCGTCGAGCGAATCATAGATCTGCTGGTAGCTTTGCGCCTGCTTGCTGATGTTCGTGGCCTGGTTGCGTAATGCGTTGGCGGTGTTGCCGGCCTGCGTGCCCGCATTGCCGAATAGGCTGTCCACATCTGCTTCCATGGCTGTGAAGCTGTTGGCGGAATCAGTCAGAGCCGTGCCCAGCGCGGTGGTGCCGGTCTTCAACGCGCCCGTCAGATCCTCCACGCCGCTGCCGGCTTGCTTGAGTGTTGTTCCTGCGCTTTTCGCATTGCCGCTGACATTGGCGATCAGACCGTCGGAGGACTCAAGCAGATGCCGTGCGCTTTGTGTCAGCGTGCTGAACGTGCGGAGCGTTCCGGAAGCGTCGGTGAGCGTTTCCGCGAAGTCGCTGATATTGCCGTTGAACTGCGTGAGTTGTTCCTGCGCGGCTGGCTTGTCGAGTTGGTTGGCGAGTTGCGATGCCACACTCAGCGCGGTGCTGGTCAGTGTTTCGGAGAACGTCTCGTTGACCTGCGCGCTGACCGTATCGGCGCCTTGGCCTGTGATCTTCGGAGCCAAGGCGTTCTTCTTTTCATTGTTGTAGTAGGCGATTTCGGCGTGGTCGCCATCGGATGCGAAGAACGTCATCATACGGGTGCTGAAGTTCTTCGGAATCACCACAGCTGCGTAATATTCGCCGGATTTGGTGCCGTTGATGGCTTCTTTTTTGGTGGTGAAGGTCCAGTCGAGCTGATCGTTGGAACGCAGCGTGTTAACCACTTGGTCGCCGATGTTGATCTTCACTGGAATGAGGTCGGACCGGTATCCGTCGTCCTCATTGGCTACGGCGAATTTCAGATTGCCGGTATTGGCGAACGGGTCCCAGCTGGCGGCCACGTTGAACCATGTGAAGATGCCGGGGATCACAACGAGTCCGATGACGATGATGATGGAGACGACGTTGCTGGTGATTCGCCGGATGTCGCCGACGAACAGTTTCCAGATGGTTTTCATGCGTTGCTCCTTTCCTCGGTGTTTTCGGTTGTCTCGGTTGTCTCGGCGGTCTCGGTAGTCTCGGTGGTGTCCGTGGCGGCATCGTTCGCGGCGGCGCTTGGACCGGTCGTCTGCATTTTCTGCACCAGTATGGCGATTCCGTCATCTTCATTGTGGTTGACGCCCGTCACGTTTTCCGTCGTTTCTTTGATGACGCTGGTATTGCGATTATCGGATGTCGTGCGTTTGCCGCTGGTGCGTCTCCGCGTTTTGCGCAGCAGTCTGTTCCGCCGTTCCTGTTGCGCCCGCTTTTTGCGACGGATGCGTGCCGCTTGGCGCTCCACCAGCATGGATTGGATCGATTCATCGCTCAAATGGCCGAGCTCCACTTGACGGTTCAGATTATCGCGCATGTATTCGATGACCATGAGGAAGCCCATGATGAGCAGAATCCAGACGACCCACGTGGCCAGTACCACCACTTTCTCTCCGTTGGTGAACGAGAACACCGCCGCCAGAGTTACCGGAACTACGAATCCGATCACCAGAGCTCCGCGCTTGAGTTTCGGGTACAGTTCCGCGAACCGACTTGCGCGTTCCTCGATCACCTCGCGGTAACCGCCTTTGTCGGCCAGCACCTGAATGGCTTGGGACATGTTGTATCCGCGTTCCGGAAGCTCCACTTCCTCGCCGATAATCATGTCGCTTTCCTTGATTTCGCGGGCGAAGAGTCGGTTGAGGTTGACCAACAGAGGACGGACCACCAGACCGATGACGAACGCCATGGCGGCAAACAGCAGCAGCGTGCCGATCGCCTTGATCCAATGGCCGTCGTAGAAGCCGGCGATGGTCTCGCGGAATGCGTCTATCGAATAGCTGAATGGCACGAACGGATAGACCATGCGGAAGAACTTCGGCATCATCTCGATCGGATACAGGCCGGAAGCGCCTGGAATCTGCACGATCACCAACGCCACGCACAGGCCCTTGCCGATGTGCATGAACGTGGTGGACAGCGCGTACGTGATGCTCAGATATACCAGCGATGTGATCATGCCGGTCAGTATGAACAGTGGCGCGCAAGCCGTCTGTACGCCGAGTATCAGATCGCCAACGGTGCAGATCGCGCCTTGAATGACGCCCATCGTGCCGAGCAACAGGTATCGGGCCAGATACTTTTCGGTTGCGGTCGGATCGAGACCCTCAAGCCCCTCGTCGTCCACCTCCACTTTGTAGATCACCACAAAGGCGAACGCGCCCACCCACAGTGCCAGATTGGTCATCAGCGGAGCCATGCCGGAGCCGTAGGAGTTGACGGGATACACGTTCTTCGTGTCGATTACGGTCGGGGACTCCATGAACGAGGCGATCTTATCCGCGTCAAGCGAACCGCTGCCGGTCAACGATGCGAGCAGATCCGTAGTGCCCAGCGCCTTCAGGTCGGTGCTGACGGTGGTGAGCTTCGTCTCCATCTTCGCCAGCTGCTGGTCGGTTTGCTCAAGGCCGATGCGGGCGTCTGACGCCACTTGGTCGAGTTGGTCGAGCACGATGTTGGTTTGCCTGACCACGCTGTCCTGGCTGGTCACGGTGCCGGCAAGTGTTCCGGCCGTCCCAGCCAGCGAGCCCAGCGCGGAATTCAGTCGCGGCAGTGCGCCTGAATTGATGGCGTTGCGCGCCGTGCCTGCGCTTTTGAGCGAGTTCTGCGTGCCTATGTTGAAATCGGTGGACAGTTTGGATACGCTGCCGGCTGTGTCCTGTGTGTTCTCGCTCAGGGTTTTGAGGTCGGCGAGTGTTCCGGCTGCCGTGTTGTTGGTATTCTCCAGTTTGCTGATGATTTGCTGGTATTGCGCGTTGTCGCTGGCGGATTTGAGCTTCTCGAGCAGTTTCGCATTGCTGTCGGTGATGTTTTGCATGCCGGTCACCGCCTGCTGCGCCGATCCACTTGCCGCGGATACCGCCGACGAGATCTGGTTGATGCTGGCTGTGGATTGCGCCGTCGCTTGGGAAACAAGTCCGGATCCGGTTTCCAGCGCGCTGTTGGCGTTGGACGAAAGCGTGTTGAGCTGGGTTTGCGCTGTGCCGATGGCGGTGGATGCGCCTGCTAGTCCTCTGCCTGCGCTCGCCGCGGCCAGCTGCACGTCGTTCAGGGCATTGCGTGCTGCTTTTGTCTGCTGTGGCACATTGGCTAACTGGGTGTCGAAATCCGCGATTGCGGAGCGGATCGTGCCTACGTTCCGCTTGGTGTTGTCGAGTTCGCCGATGGTTTCGTTGGCGATGGCGTTGGTGTTGCCGCTGATGGTGCCGTTGGCCGAGTTGACGGCTTTGACGAGCACGTCGCTGACGGTGGAGACGAAGGTGTTGTTGACGGTGCGGTCGACCACGGTCGCGCCTTGGTCGGTGATTTTCGGCGAAATCGGACTCGCCTTCTCGTTCACGTAATATTCGAGCGTGGGGCGATGCTTGCTGTTGGTGACGACGTTGGCCAGATCTTCGCTGAAGTCGGAAGGGATGACGATTGCGGCGTAGCAGTCGCCCGACTCCACCGCTTCCATCGCATTGGCTTTGCCCATGAACTCCCAGCCGAGCTGGTCGTTGCTCTTCAGCGTGCCTTCGATTTGATCGCCGAGATTGACTTTGCCAAGCAGCGCGTTGTCTGTGCCTTCGTCCATGTTGGCCACGGCCACTTTGATGCTGTCCGTGTTGCCATAGGGATTCCAGAACCCGTAGATGTTGAACCATGCGTATAGCGGGGGAATGAGAATCAGGCCGATCATAATCACCCACGCGGCGGGTACGGTGACCAATCGTTTGAAGTCACGGCGCAGGATCTGCAGTACGTTGTGCATTGTCTCTCCGGTTTGGCGAATCAATTCCCTTATATGGCGATACGTGTTCCGTAGCGCTACGCGGTTCGTATCGTATACCGTGCTCTTGGACAATCGCCATCGCGTTTCATGGATGACGGAAATCGGGTCGAGTACTGCGGCAAAGCCTCGGCAAAACCATCGCCGGCTGACGTAGCCCCTTCCGCTCACGTCCGTGACAAATCGCCATTTCTGTATGTCCGTGAGCGAAAGGTGGTAATAAATCGCTATTTTCCGTCCGTATTTATACCCCCATTCGCTCACGATGCGCTATACATCGCCATTTCTTGCGGACGTGAGCGAAAGGTGGTGTGCGAATGGCGATTGCAGCCAGCTGACGTCCCCCTCTTTTGCTCGCGTCCGCCAATAATCGCACCTGAACCGCTTTTCTTGCGGCGGATATTGCCTACGTTTGGTAGCGTGGGCTGAAGGAAGGAGCGGCATATGAGCGAAACCGCACAATCTGAATCACGATCCGAGGATTCCGCCGCGGGCAAGACGGATGGAGAAATCAAGGCGATTGCCGCCGAAACCGAAATCGCGGCTATCGAAGAAGGCGGAAAGCAGGGCACTGGCGAAGTCGGCAATCCCGCTGACCGTCGTCTGCCGTTAATCGTTCGCATTTACGGCATCGTCATGCTTATTGAAGGCGTGGTGACGCTGCCGTTCATTGTGTTGGCGTGCCTGTACTCGATTCGCGCGGTGTTTTCCGGCAAAGTGGCGTTCGATGCGCTCAGCCTCACCGCGATTCTGTCGGTGGTTCACGCGGCCGTGCTGCTGGTCGTCACCGCGTGTCTGGCGGTGTTCGGCGTGATGCTTATTATGAACAAGCGTCGGCATATCGCGCAATGGACGTATCTGATGATTCCGCTCACCCTTGCCGAAGGCTTGCTGTCGCTGGCATTGCAGGGACTTGGTGTGAATTTGATCGGCCCGGCTATCCAGCTTGTCGTGCTCATAGCCCTGCATGTCACTGCCGATCCGTCGCTGCGTGAGGAACGTCGTCTCCAGTTCGCGTTGCGACGTATGGATGCCCGTAGCGCATACGAAGACGCCGCTTCCCAGGGTATGGCTGGCCGCGATTTGACCGGCAAGGGCTATATTTCGCTGGATTTCTTCAATTTGTTCTGGTTGTTCGCCATCGGTTGTGTGTTCGGTTTGGTGATCGAGACCATCTACCATTTCGTGCTGTTCGGCGAATACCAGGATCGCGCAGGCTTCCTGTGGGGGCCGTTCTCGCCGATTTACGGCTTCGGCGTGGTGATCGTCACCGTGTTGCTCAACCATTTGTGGCAGTCGAATTGGTTGCTGATTTTCTGCTCAAGCGCGGTGATCGGTGGCGCGTTCGAATATTTCACCAGCTGGTTCATGCAGGCCGCGTTCGGTATTCGCGCATGGGATTACACGGGGCAATGGCTTTCGATTGACGGGCGTACGTCCGGCAAATACATGTTCTTCTGGGGTATCCTCGGCTTGATTTGGGTCAAGTTGATTCTGCCGCGATTGTTGCGATTGATCCAGCGTATTCCGTGGAAGATTCGCTATTCGTTGACGCTGGTCTGTTTCATACTCATTTTCGTCGATGGCGTGATGACGCTGATGGCGCTTGACGCTTGGTATTCCCGCATGGCTGGGGTTGCGCAGAATTCGCCCGTTTCGCAGTTCTTCGCCACGTATTTCAATGACGATTTCATGGCCCACCGATTCCAGACCATGAAGATCGACCCGTCCACTGCCGGTCGTATGTAGGCTGGTTTTTGCGTTTTGCGGGTTTTGCTAAGCGGCTGGTCGGGCGATGTTCCGGCTGGCCGCTTTGCTTTGGGTGGCTGATTTTGAACGATTTCGGACGATTGCAGTGGGGTTTTGTTGCGGGTTTTGCCGCGGGGGATTTGATTCTTCCGGATTATTGCCGTTTGGGATTCGTGCCTTCCGGCTGTCTGGATGCTTGACTGCTGTTGCCGCGCCTACGCCGCGATGCTTTGCGCCAGCTGGCGGATGAGGTCGGGGCGATGTCCGCTCCATGAGGAATTCGGTGAGATGACGACCGGAATTTGCTTGAAGCCGGCGTCCTTGATCTGTTCGAATGTGGACGGATTCTGCGTCAAATCGACCGCCACGTACCGCACTCCCAGTTTGGAAAGCTCTTGTTCGGTGGCCTCGCATTGAGGATTGTTCGGATTGGTGAAGACGGTCACGGTCATTACTTTTCCTCCCTATGCAATCGGCTTCCTTTGGTGCGGAAGATCTTGTCGGCCACGTTTTTCGATTTTGCCCGGCTGAGCAGGCCGTTCATCAGTATACACTACCCGTAGTGGCGTTTCGTGCGTTCGCCCACTGTATATAGTGGGGAATTTCCCGTAATACCGAATCTATGCGAACAAATGTTCGATATATTCGAGTCTATCATTATCCTCGATTGCGCCACGCCGGTTGCATGCGTATGGTCCGTCCGCGAATCGCCCGCGGGCTGTTCGCTATTCATTTCGGAACACATATTGCGATTTCGCTCGTTTTCTTACGATTGTGAGCGAAAGGTGGTGCCGCATAGTGCGGTAGGGGGTATAAATCGCCTTATTTTCCATACTTTTCGGCGCACGTCGCGAAATAATCGACCGAAATTGCGATTCGTGAGCGAAAGAGGGTGCGCGATATGGTGCGTTCCGTATTGAAGTGCTGAGACCTCATCCCGAAACAAATGAAAAAGTCCTGAGAACCATCGGCTTCCAAGACTTCGAACCTGTGCCCCCCGTGGGATTCGAACCCACAACCCACGACTTAAAAGGACGCTGCTCTAACCGTTGAGCTAGAGGGGCAACAGCAACATAGTATACAGCATATTCGGACCAATCGCCACCACGGGCGTCGGACGGGCGTCGAAATGGCCTTCGGAGTGTTGGTGTGCCTACAATCGAAACCATGTCATGTACCACAATTCTTGTAGGCAAAAAAGCAAGTTACGACGGTTCGACCATCATCGCCCGAGATGACGACTCTGGTTCGGGACGTTACGATCCCAAGAAATTCGTAGTCGTCGCACCGCAGGAGCAGCCGCGGCACTACCGCAGTGTGCTGAGCCACGTTGAAATCGACCTTCCCGACAATCCATGCCGGTACAGCATCGTACCGAACGTGCTTCCAAATCGTGGAATCCTTGCGGAAGCTGGCGTCAACGAACGCAACGTGGCCATGAGCGCCACCGAAACCATCGCCGTCAACGAGCGCGTGCTCGGCGCCGACCCGCTGGTCGCACTGCAGCCGGCCGACGAAGCCAATGGTAAGCCGGAAACCCCAGGCGGCATCGGCGAAGAAGACATCATCACCCTCGTGCTGCCGTACGTCAACACCGCGCGCGAAGGCGTGAAACGTCTGGCCGAACTGCTCGAAACGTACGGAACGTACGAATCGAACGGCATCATCATTTCCGACGTGGACGAAATCTGGTACGTCGAAACCATCGGCGGCCACCACTGGATCGCCCGCCGCGTGCCGGACGACAAATGCGCGATCATCCCCAACCAGCTTGGCATCGACTATTTCGATTTTGATGACGCCTTCAGCGACGCACGTGAATTCATGTGTAGCGCCGATCTGCAGGAATTCATCGAAACGCACTATCTTGGGCGCGCGGCGGGTACGCAGGGCGGCATGAACGGCGGCCACTGCAACCCGCGTATCGTATTCGGCACCGCCACCGCGAAGGACCACATCTACAACACGCCACGCGCCTGGTACATGTACCGCTATCTCGATCCGGCCGACGCGGAAAACCTTACCCCTGAATCGGACGATATTCCATGGTGTCTCGAACCGGAGAATGCCGTGACCGTCGAGGATGTCGACTTCCTGCTCGGTTCGCACTTCGAAGGCACCCCGTATGACCCGTACGGCACGCAGGGAACTGAGGAAAGCCGCCATCGCTACCGTCCGATCGGCATCAACCGCACCGGACACATGGTGGCCATGCAGATTCGCCCGTACGCGCCCGTCGAAAGCCGTTCGATCATGTGGATTTCGTACGGTTCCGGCGCGTTCACCACGTCCGCCCCGTTCTATGCGAACGTCGACGACACCCCCGCCTACCTGCGCGACACCACGCCGGAAGTCTCCACGGACTGCCTGTATTGGACGAACCGCCTGATTGCAACGCTCGCCGACGCGCACTTCTACGAGACCAGCAACGCGGTCGAGGGCTTCTCGGAAGATGTCCGTTCCTTCGGCCACCGTCTGGTGGAACGTACGGATGATGCGCTTGCGACTGCCGGCGCAACGGACGCCCCGTCCGTCACCGCCCGTCTTGCGGCGGCCAATGACGAGATGGCGGACTACCTGCGGAAGCGCAATACGAAGCTGCTCGGCGACGTGCTATACACGTCCAGCAACCTTATGCACAACAGTTTCGCCATGTCCGACCGCTGGAACTGAGCGTGATTCCGCGCGCTGAAGCGTTCGATAAGCGTTCAACACGCGTTCGGTAAACGTTGAGGGGCTATCGACTCGTGCCGATGGCCCCTCAACGTTATACGGGAATCAAAACCTGCGAGAACTTCGAAACTCGCGCACGAAGATCAGTTGAACCCGACCACGTGCTCGGCCAGGAAATACCCCTTGCGGATCACGAATCGGCCGGCCGAACCGCGCAGGTTCAACGCACGCGACATCGCCTTCTTACGCACGTCCTTGTAAATCGTCGGCGAATATGCCTCGATATCCGCCCACATGGCCTTCTTCTTCTCGTAATTCTCCGGCTCGCGCGACAGGATCATGAATACGCTCGCCACGGAGCTTTCAATCGCAAGAAAATGAATCATATAGCGGTACAGTCCGTCTGGCACCGTACCACGTTCGGGGGTGGCGTGCACCATGCATTGGTTGACGAGCCGCAGCTGGTCCACGCGTCGGATCATCACGTCCGTCTGCACGCTCTGCCCGTCGCGGCCGATGAAATAGTGATAGAACGGCGTGTCCAGATACTGCAGCGACTTGACCCACGGGGAACGGCTGATACGCGTAGATGAAGTCCACGTAGAACGTGTGCTCCGGCAGCTGCATCTTCGATTCGCGTACCACGGCCGTGCGGTAGACAAGCGCGTGCATGAGGATGTATTCGGTCAGTCCGAAATGCCCTAGATCGTCCCAGGTGAGCCGTTTGCCGGGCTCCATAGCGTGACGGAAGTTCACCACGTGCTTGTTGCGCTTGCCCACCTTGTCGTACACGTAGTTGGTGACGAGCATGTCGAGCGGGTCGTCCTTGCCGACCTCGTCGCGCAGCACGGCCAGAACCTGTTCCAGCGATTCGGGACCGACCCAATCGTCCGCGTCCACGACCTTCACGTACATGCCGCTCGCCGCCGCAATGCCGGTGTTGACCGCGCCGCCGTGGCCTTTGTTCTCTTGATGGATCGCGCGGACGATCCCCGGATTGCGCGCCTCGAACGTCTTCGCCATCTCCAGCGTGCCGTCGGACGAGCCGTCATCCACGATCAGCACTTCGATGTCGTCGTTGCGCTTCGACGCGATCAACGATTCGACGCACCGTTCCAGGTATTCCGTCATGTTGTACGCGGGCACCACGAAGGTGAGCGTCTTCTTCTCCTGCATATTCTTCCTCGGATCGGGCTCGTGTCGGGCCGTGCGGCTGGCCGACCGCTCCGGCCAAAAGCATAACGAAACTAACGTAGCACCATGTGCGGTTCCGGGGCACGGTTTTGCACACAAACGGCACCCTGAAATACGCAATCTGCACCTGAAATTTCCCCTAGGGTCATTTCGGGTGACGGTATGTCAGTTTTCGTCAATTGTTGATTGTTTTTGCGATTCGTGCGGGCTTTGCGGGTTTTGCGATTCGTTCGTCTCGTCTGATTCGTTTGATTCGTCTGCCGCTTGCGATTTGCTGCTTGCAGTCCGATTTGTCCTGTTATCGTTTCGCAACCGCCTTCTCCTGCGTCGCGGTTGCCCTGCTTCTCCTGTCGCGCTTCGCGGCCTGCTTTTCCGCGCAGGCGGCCTGGCCTTTTCGCTTTCGTAGCGCAGTTCCGGCTTGGCTTCCATGCGGCTCAGCCCATACCATGCCAGGTTCACGATATGCGCGGCGAGCTGCTCCTTGCTGAGCTTGCGTTGGTCGGCCCAGTATTGGCAGGTGTACACGGTCATGCCGATGAGCATCTGCGCGTAATACGGCACGCTTTTGGCCGGCAGATGCTGGCGTTTGAACGCGTCGGTGAGAATGTCCTCGACGCGTACGGCAATGTCTCCAAGCAGCGAATTGAACGAGTTGGACGGGTCGGTTTTCGGCGAATCGCGCGTGAGCACGCGGAAGCCTTCGGCGTTTTCCTCCACGTAGGTGAGCAGCGCAAGCGCGGTGCGTTCCACGATTTGGCGCGGATGCGCCTGCGGGTCGGACAGCGCGTTGATGAGAACGTCGGTGAGCGCGCGCATTTCGCGGTCCACCACCACGGCGTACAGGCCTTCCTTTCCTCCGAAATGTTCGTAGACGATGGGTTTCGACACTTTTGCGGTCGAGGCGATCTCTTCCACGCTCACTGCTTCGAATCCCTTCGACGCGAACAGCGAACGACCAATTTCGATGAGCTGCTCGCGCCGCTGATACGACGTCATTCTGGATGTGTTAGCCATGCTGTCCAGTTTTTCACGTCCCGTGGATAGCTCCTTGACCGTCCGACCCCCACGTATCGTCCGATTCTGGTGAATCGGACACGTGTGTCATATTGACAATGCTTCATTGCAGCTTTAATATATTTAATAAATAATAAATTTTATTAAAGGGGGTGATGTGGACCGTCTACCAGAATGGTTGGCCAACCTTGCGGAGGAGGATTTGGCCTTCATCAAGAACTTCGTGCTATCGTCAGGATCTCTGAAGCAAATGTCCCAGCTGTATCAAGTCTCCTACCCGACCATGAGGCTCCGGCTTGACAGGCTTATCGAAAAAATACGGTTGAACGACAACGAGACGGAGGATCCATTCATCCTCTTGGTGAAGAGTCTCGCCATCGACGATAGATACGACGTCGACACGGCTCGAATACTCATAGACGAGTACAGAAAGAGAAGGGATGAATCATGAGCTGGACATGGATCGCATTGTTGATTGAGATCCTAGGCGTAATCGCCGTATTCGTTCTGGTCTTCCTCATCGCGAGGAGCCTGATTCGCTACGCAAATTCCCTAAAGAAAGGAGGCAGTCCTTCAAAGCAGGCAGCGGAAGACAAAAAAATCACTCTTCATGATTTATAAAAACGTTACCAGATATATCGAAGTCAAAAATCGCATTATCGATGCCCTGCATGGCAGAGCACCTTATTCCC